>Ga0116164_10001403_pt1 | contig 18258 bp, 16 predicted proteins | sample AD_UKC109_MetaG_FD_89888 | JGI IMG/M metagenome (GOLD analysis project Ga0116164, IMG submission 89888) | Active sludge microbial communities of municipal wastewater-treating anaerobic digesters from Hong Kong - AD_UKC109_MetaG | ecosystem: Engineered > Bioreactor > Anaerobic > Digestate... | reverse complement strand
GGCTGAGTCTCCGGCTGCTCCCAGCGAGGAGGAGGTCAGGAGACTCTTGATGGTTTATCAGCAGTACCAGGCCGAGGCCGAGGCGATCGTCCGGCAGCTGGGCCTCTTCCAGCTCTCCGTGGAGGGGTGCGAGAAGGCCCTCAAGGCCGTCGAGGCTATGGAGACGGCTGAAGATGGGCAGGAGATGCTTGTTCCCATCGGCCAGGACTCTTTCGTCCACGCCAAGCTCACCTCCAAAGATAAGGTGATCTTGGGAGTCGGCGCCGGAGTGAGCATCGAGAAGAGCGCCGCTGAGGCGAAGGAATCGCTGAGCAAGAGGAAGGCGCAGCTCTCGGAAGCCTCGGCCAAGCTGAACCAGACCCTCTCCAAGATCGAGCAGGAGATGGGCAAGATCCAGTCGGTCGCTGCAAAGTACGAGCAGCAGTTCTCTGAGTAGGGGCGGGAAGGTTGTTCAACAGGTTCAAGGAGAGGCTGAAGGGGTTCAAAGAGGCCGTCTCCACCAAGATTCAGGAGAAGGGTGAGGCTGAGGCGAAGAAGGCCGAGGCGAAAGCCGCCGAGAAGGCCAGAGCCGAAGAGAAGATCTCCGCCCCGGAGAAGGGGCCTGCCGCCGCCACACAAGAGGCCGAGGCGAAAGTCGCCCCCGAGGATAACGGCGCGAAGACCAAACAGTCCTTCCGATCTCGGGCCCGATCCCTCATCTTCGAGCAAGAGGTGGTCCTGGACGAAAAAGACCTCACCGATCCCCTCTGGGAGCTGGAGATGGCCCTCCTCGAAAGCGACGTCGCCCTTCCCGTCGCCGAGACGATCGTCGCCAACGTCAAAGACGAATTGGTGGGGCGGAAGAAGAAGATCCGGGCCGACACCGGCGAAATCGTCGAGGAGGCGCTCAGGTCCGCCCTCTACAAAGTCCTATCGGAGAACTACTTTGACGTCGACGAGTTCATCCCGGGCCGATAAGCCCGTGAAGATCGTCTTCGTCGGGGTTAACGGGACCGGCAAGACCACCTCCATCGCGAAGGTCGCCAAGTACCTCAAAGATAGAGGTTATTCGGTCGTCCTCGCCGCCGGGGACACCTTCAGAGCCGGGGCGGTGGAACAGATCGAGATCCACGCAAACAAGCTTGAAGTGAAGCTCGTCAAGCACAAGGACGGCAAAGATCCTGCCGCCGTGATCTTCGACGCCGTGGAGTATGCGAAGGCTCACCACAGGGACGTCGTCCTCGCGGACACCGCAGGAAGGCTCCACACCAACGTCAACCTCATGGACCAGATGAAGAAGATCGTGAGGGTGGTGGATCCGGACCTCCTCATATTCGTCGACGAGGCGATCGCAGGAAACGACGCCGTCGAGAGGGCGAGGCTCTTCAACGAGGCGGTGCCGATCAACGGGACGATTCTCACCAAGACCGACGCCGACGCCAAGGGCGGGGCTGCCATATCCATATCCCACATCACCGGAAAGCCGGTCCTCTTCCTAGGCGTGGGGCAAGACTATCCTGACCTGGTGAAGTTCGAGCCGGACTGGCTCCTCGAGAGGCTCCTCGGGTCCTGAAGAAGAAAGGGGCTTTCAGCCCCAAAATCTCTCTATTATATTCTTAAAATTATAAACTCAGGGCGTATCGTCCTCTCCGGAAGGCGGGACGTAGAGGGGAAGGCCGTCACTCTTCTGGATCGCCCTCGCCCGGCTCAGGTACTCCTTGATCATGACGGGGAAGGTCCTCGCCTCTAGGTACCGGAGGCCGAGCTGCTCCGCCCACCTCTGGACCCCCAGGTCCTGGGAGATGACGGCGGCGTTCAATTCCTTTGCGAGAAGGAGGATGTCGATGTCGGGGGCGCTGTCGAGAATTCCATAGCGCAGTGCGCTTCTGTACTTCTCCCGGAACTTTCTCACGATCCCTCCGACGGTCTCTCTCTCGATCTCGTCTTTCATAGCCGTCAGGTCCCCCTCGCTCTCGCTCAGGGCGATGCACCTTGCCACTGCCTCCCAGATCGCCTCCTCGGCGACGTTCATTCCCTTGTTAATCCTGCTACGCATGTAGAAGACGTACTCGTAGAATACCTTCGACGGGATCTTCACCTCGTAGCGGTCCGGGGTCATCTTTACAAGCCAGGTGTCGACCTTGATCAAAACCGCCTCGTCACACTCGTTGTGCCTGACGAAGTCTCTGATCTCGTTGTAGACGGAGGGGTAGGGGATGTAGCAGCTTATGCCGAGGTGGAGCCTCGCCTCGGCGATGGAGTCGAGGATGGCGTTCATCCCCTCGCAAATGTTGGTGCAACCCTCCCCCTCCCAGGCGAGGGAGTCGGTAAGGGCGGTGGTATCGAGCACGAACCTCTGGCGCAACATCTTGGCCAAGTATGTAAGAGGTGATATAAGACGGCTTTCCCGCCTCATCTTCACCGTATTTAAAGGATGAGCTACTTTAGGGACCTCAAAGGGCGGCATCTCTCTCCGGCGTCGACGGCGAGAATGGTATCGGTGGTAGGTTTGAAACCCCTGGTCTTTTCCCTGAGCAGAATAGAGAACCTGATGCAGAAGGTGAGCTTCGACCCCCAGCGGATGGAGGGAAAGATCATCACCAACACCTCCCTGGTGGACCTGGGGATGGTTGAGCCCACCCTCCGGATATTCCGGGACGTCATGGCGAGCGGCCTCGCCGTCAGCCCCTACCTGAAGCTGGAGACGGTGGGCACCAAGGCCAAGATAATCTCCGCCTGCAGCCTCACCTTCAGCGGAGTCCTCCTCAAGGCCGGAGTTCCAGTACGGCCCAAGGGCGGGGGGCTCATTGAGGTGATCGACCGCGAGCCGGTCCGGTTCACTGACATGCTGATGTACTGGGCCACCACCATCGATCCGATAGACGTCCTCATCAGCCAGGAGCTGACCAGCGTGGTGGAGATGATGGAGACCGGAAACGGCAGGATCCTCGGAAACCTCCAGGAGGCTCCCATGCTGGCTTTGGAGAGGATCGAGGAGGGGATCGAGCTTCTAGCCGATGCCGGGTTTTCGGGGGTTTTGGACCTGGGAGATCCGAACATGAATGTTCTGGGGGTCTCGGTGGAGCGGGACCATGTCGGGATATCTCTCGTCGGTGGAACGAACATCGTCGCCGCCGCCATGAGCCGTGGGATCAGAATCGAGACCGAGTCGATAAGCGGCCTCACCGATATCGGGGAGATGGCCCACATCGAGGATCTCATCTGAGTTCGAGGGTCCGAAATCAGGCGAGCCGCCTTCGGCTAAGCTCTTTATAAGATCCCCGTCCAACTCTTTTTCGTGACGAACGCTGAGGTTGCTCGTCTCCTCCGAGAGATGGGTGAGCTATTGGAGCTTCGGGGCGAAACCGGGTTCAAGGTCATAGCATACCAGAGAGCTGCTCGATCCGTGGAGTCTTTGAAAGTGGACCTGGAGGAGGTCTCCTGCCGGGGCGAGCTTGAGTCGATACCCGGAGTTGGCAAAGCCATCGCCAGCAAGATCTCGGAGTATCTTGAGACCGGGAAGATCGAGGCTCACGACCGCCTCTTCCGGGAGACGCCGTCGGGGATGGCCGAGCTTCTTTCGATCTCGGGGCTCGGCCCCAAGACCGTATCGATGCTTCACCAGAAGCTGGGGGTCTCAAGCGTCGAGGATCTGGAACGGGCGGCGAGGGAGCACCAAGTCCGGCGGCTTCCGAGGATGGGTCCCACCTCCGAGAATAACATCCTCCGGTCGATCGAGAGGTGGAAGAAGCGGAGCGACCGAATCCCTCTGGGGGTGGCGCAGCCGTTGGCCGAAGAGATCCTTGGCCACCTGAGAACAGTGGAGGGGATCGATAACCTCACCCTAGCAGGAAGCCTCCGAAGGGGGAGGGAGACGGTGGGAGATATCGATATCCTAGCCACATCGACCGAGCCCGCCGTGGCGATAGCCGCCTTCGTTTCGATCCCGGCGGTGGAGGAGGTTCTGATGAAGGGGCCGACGAAGGCCTCTGTCATCGTCGACGAGACGGTCCAAGTGGACCTCCGGATCGTCGAGCCCCGGTCCTTCGGGACGGTAATCCAGTACTTCACAGGCTCCAAGGAGCATAACGTCAAGCTGAGACAGGTCGCCCTTTCGAAGGGGTACTCCCTCTCCGAGTACTCCCTGACGAAGGTCGGAAGCGGTGAGGAGCTCTTCTTCGACCGGGAGGAGGATCTGTACCATCATCTCGGGATGGAGTGGGTCCCCCCTGAGATCCGGGAGGACGAGGGAGAGATGGAGGCGGCCCTGGCGGGAAGGCTTCCCAAACTCGTGGAGGTATCTGACATCAGGGGCGACCTTCACGTCCACAGCGACTGGTCGGACGGCCGCCACTCCATCGAGGAGATGGCGAAGGCCGCCAAAAAGCTTGGCTACGAGTATATGGCGATCTGCGACCACTCTCCGGGCCTGGGGATCGCCAACGGCCTCGCAATAGATCGGTTCAAAGAGAAGATGGAGCTGATCAGAAGCCTGAACGGCTCGATCGAGGGGTTCAAGCTTCTGGTGGGGACAGAGGTGGACATCAGGGCCGACGGGAAGCTCGACTATCCCTCTGAGATTCTATCGGAGTGCGACGTCGTCGTCGCCTCGGTCCATTCCGCCTACAACCAGAGGGAACGGGGGATGACGAATCGGATCATCTCGGCGATGGAGAGCGAACACGTCGATATCATCGGCCATCCCACCGGCAGGAAGATCGGGGAGAGGGAGGCCTACGAGGTTGATCTGGAGCGGGTCATCGAGGCTGCGGCCAGGACCGGCACCGCCATGGAGATCAACTCTCATCCCAGCAGGCTCGACCTGAACGGCCGGTGGGCGAGGCGCGCGAAGGAGCTGGGGGTGAAGCTCTCCATAAACACCGACGCCCACAGCACCTGCGGCCTATCGGCCATCGAGTACGGGGTCAAGACCGCTCGGCGCGGCTGGTTGGAGAAAGGAGACGTTCTGAACACGCTGGGGCTCGCGGATCTGATGAGGTATCTCGGCAGGGGATGAATCTGGGATATTTATAATCCCTGCAGAATGCGATGTAAAAACAAGCCTTTTTCAGTAATAGTACCATATGCTCCTGTACTTCTCCGGGTCCTCCCCCCGCTCTCTCAGCCTTTCGAGGTAGCCGCCGATGCTGACGTCGTCGTATATGTAGGGCTTCACCTGGACGATGTTCTTCTCCCAGGGGAGGAATCGGTACGTCCTCCTGCCGTCGGGCTGGATCGCTATGATCTCGTGGTTCTGCCAGGCCCGGAGGTGATCTTTTCCGAGGAAGGGGACGTTGAAGACCGGCTCGTCGGTCCTGAAGATGCCGGGAAGGAGCCGGGCCTCCTCTTTACGCTCCTGGAGGATCCGGGCGATGGGGACGGCGTACTCCTCCATCTCGGTCTTTCCCTTCATGTTGAATGTGTAGTAGGGATCGACCCCGATCTTCTTCAGGACGATCCTGAGAGCTGCGGTCTCAAACCGCCTGCTGTTGGCGAAGGTGAAGACCTGCTGGTTGTAGACGTCCATCCCCAACATCCTGATCCGCTTCACCGCCTCCAGGGTCTCGGGGGTCACCTCGTAGGGGTGAGAGAAGTGGGTGACGACAGAGAGGCTACGCCTCCCCAGGTCGTGGTAGCTCGCGAAGATCTCGCAGAGCTCTTCGGTGATTCTCTGGGGAACGGTGATGGGGGTTCTGGTGGCGATCCTGATGCTTTGGAGGTGGGGGATCTCCGCCAGGCGGCCCAATATTCGGTCGACGAGGTCGTCGTCCATCACGAGAGGGTCGCCCCCGGTGACGAGGACGTCCATCATCGCCTCGTGCTTCTCGTACCAATCGAGGGCGGCCTCGATCGACTCCGTCGAGGCCATCGCCGAGGGCATGAAGGGGGAGGTGATCTCCCAGTTCCTCTGGCAGTAGACGCAGATCTGAGGGCAGGAGTCGTAGGGCTTTATGATGGCGACTCGTGGGTAGCGGCGGGTGACTAGGTCCGTTGGGGAGGTGTCGTGCTCCCGCATGAAGTCGAAGGCCCACTTTCGATCTTTCCGGTGGGCGATCATCTTCTCTACGTACTTTTTGGGCGGGAAGACCTGGAGCCGGACGGCGAAGTCGAGGTCGGAGGGCTCTTCGTCCATCAGGTGGAGGTAATGGGGGGTGACGCCGAAGGGGACGCCGTTTTTGACGGCGAGCCTGATGGAGGCGTCGTGCTCGGGGCTGAGCTTTATTATCTCTTTGATCGTCTCAAGTCCCTTCTCGTCCTTGAAGACTTGGCGGAACTGCCACCTCCAGTCGTTCCAGTCGTCGGGGTCAGCGTCGAGGACTTCCAGGACTCTCTCCCTGTTTGCGATCCTCTTTTGGGCGACCTCGGGGTCGAGGCCGCTCTTGTACCTTGAAAGGTGCTCGTCCATCCGGTGGCTCATCTCGTCGAGGTAGTCAGACCGCCTTTGGCCCGCCTCCCTCCCCTCGTACTTGTCGAAGTTCGGGACCTTTAGCCCCTCCATTAGCATCGAGGGATAAACCTCCGATTGGACCTTCACCCCCTTGAAAAGGTGGAAGAACTCGTCGACGAAGTCGTCGGCCACCTCGGCGTCTCCGGTGACGGCGGCCTTCCAGAGATGTTCCAGGGAAGAGGTCTTCGCAGCCCGTTCGTTTCGAGGGGAGAAGATGTTCTTGAGGCACTCGAGCGCCTCGTTGAATAGGACGTAATCCCAGGGTTCCATCTCGGCCGCCTCTCGTCGGTGGGTCCAATCCAGCGATTGGAGGTAGCCCACGACGACATCCCGGGCGGCCTCCAGGCTATCGCTCTCCTTCAAGAGGAGGTGAATCTCGGGGGCCACATCCCAGCATTTCTGCCATCTGCTTGTCATTTCCACCCTTTCAAATCGGATCTGATGGTATTTAAAAATCACTTGGAGGGTTCGGACGGCCTTTTTCAGAAGATCAGGGGGCGTTCGTCCCATTCATCAGTTTTGATCTGTTTTTATTTCACAGACTGATCAAAACGTATTTTGCGAATTACTTACTTAAATGTATATCTTTAAGCTTTTTTTTCTGATATTTGTCACATTAAGAGCATCTTATTCTCAGATGTATTACATTTTCCATATTAAATACACAAATAGATTCATAACTAAGAAGAATAATTATCTATTTTGTAGCACAAACTTTACAGACGAAATGGAGGCATTAAGGTTGAGAAATTCGTTATTGTGGGGACTTGCGGCAGGGCTGCTGGTCCTCTTCGCCGCAGGCGTTGCTGTGGCTTCCGATGAGGGCGGCTCGGTTCCCGTCTACACCGTGGCCGACACCACTGGAGACTGGGGCTTTCCCAGCCCCTACGCCCACTACTCTCGTGGGCCAGGGTACGTGCGGATGAGCTATCTATTTGACACCCTGATCTGGAAGGATGATGAAGGGTACGTTCCAGCCCTCGCCGAGAGCTGGGAGATGGAAGGCGACGAGGTCTACATCTTCCACCTGAGGGATGGGGTCACCTGGCACGACGGCGAGCCTTTCACCGCTGACGACGTCGTCTTCACCGTCGAATACACCAAGGAGCATCCGTACCAGTGGGTCGACTCATCGATCATCGATAGCGTTGAGGCCGTCGACGACCATACAGTGAAGATCACCCTCCCGGAGCCCTACGCTCCTTTCCTGGACCAGGTGGCGGGAACCCTTCCGATCCTGCCTGAGCACATCTGGGCGGAGGTTGACGATCCGGTCAACTACCGCGACCAGGAGGCCCTCGTCGGGACTGGACCCTACACCCTAGCCGTCGACGATTACGACCAGGTTCAGGGAACCTATCGATACGTGGCCTACGAGGACTACTACCTCGGCGAGCCGAAGGTCACGGAGCTGAGGTTCGTCAAGATCTCGGCGCCGAACGCTGCGGCTGAACTACTCCAGGGGAACGTGAACACCGCGGGGATCGAGCCCGAGATGATCGACCAGCTGAAAGATGACTTCGTGATCCTCTCGGTTCCGGCCCATTGGTGGAACTACAAGCTGATGATCAACCACCAGGAGGCACCGATATCTGACAAGAGGTTCAGGCAGGCTCTCGCCTACGCCATCGATCGGGACGAGCTGGTGGAGATCGCAGGCCGCGGCTACGGCCTTGCAGGAAGCCCTGGTTTTGTCCCTCCAGACAACGCGTGGTACAACGCCGAGATGGACAGCTATTATCCCCACGACCCTGCCAAGGCAGAGGAGCTTCTCGATGACATGGGATATGACGGCGAGACAATCGAGCTTCTCGTCAAGGGTGGCGACGCCGAGGCCGAGAGGATCGGCGAGCTGATCGAGGCGGACCTGGAGGCCGTCGGGATCGATGTGGACCTTCGGACGATGGACTCTAAGACCGTCGACTCCAAGGTCGGTGACTGGGACTTCGATCTGGCGGTCAGCGGTCATGGTGGTATCATTGGAGATCCGAACTTCCTCGCCAGCAACACCATCGACATGGACAGCTTCAACAGCGCACGGTATGATGACGACCCTGAGCTGACGGACCTTCTCGAAGAGCAGGTGACCGAGACCAATGAGGATGCCCGGCACGATCTGATCGATCAGGCTCAGGTCCTCTACGCCGAGGACGTTCCGGCCCTCAGCCTCTACTACACCGAGTCGTTTGTGGCTCACGACGGTCAGGTCGATCTCTACTACACCTACAACGGTATGGCTCTGGGAATTCCCATAGCTCTGAACAAGCTATCCTTCGTCGGTGTGTAAAAAGCGTCTTAAACGACGACGTGGGCAGTGTGCGCCTGGGCGCCTGGGCGGAGGGCGGCGGCTCTCCCTCAGCGCCACTAGTCACCTATTTTTCAGCGCATTTTATTAATCGATCATCATCACCTTTGGTGGGTGGAGCAGGGTGTGGGTCTTCTCTCAACGGTTGTAACGAATCGCGGCCCTTAGTTCGGTCTGCCCTCCGCTATACGGAATCGGCTGTTGGGGAAACTGGGGCGGAGGATAGAATTGCCAGTATGGTGCAGGCGGCAGGCTCGTATGGTGGCGTTTGAGGGGCTGCAGCTCTCCGAGGAGATGCATCCGAAGCTAGCGGCGATGGACGGCTTTCTGGCAGAATTGCCATCATCCGCCCCGGCCGATAAATAGAAACTTGGCGGGGATGATATTCTGCTGAATTCGCCTGGTGATACGTCTCGAAGATTCGCAACAATAATTGCTACTGTTGCAGCGACATTTCTGATGATGGTATATTTGGCACTCAGCATTTCGATTTCGCCTTTGTGAGTTTGGTCATTTATGCCCATATGACGAACAACTGCGGCATATTGGAGACGTCGATCCTGGCGGTGCGCGAGGCCTCCTCGGAAATAATACGGTTCGGGGTCGATTATGATCTTCAAGATCGGTCCCCTGTCTATCCTGGGGCGGGTTCTGCGGCTTGTGGTGGCCGATCCCAGGCTGAACCCACATCGTTTAATTCGTCACAAAAATCAACCTTTTTTAATACTAATTATTTGACTTGGTCAAAATTGGATAAATAATTATGCGCATCGAGATCTGGATGGCTACGATTAATGTCCCTTTCCCCTCGTAATATTGGCCTTTTTTCTTCGATATCGATCACAAAAAGGGTTTTATAGTCAAATTCTAAAAGGTATATTATGCAAGAGCGGTAGTAGGAGGTGATAGTAAATGTGTTGCCATACTGGAGATAAGCACATCCATCCCCATGAGCACGATGGGAAGGTCCACACCCACGAGCACGTCCACGATGCCGAGCATCACAACCACGCCCACAAGTGCTGCCACAGCCATTAACCGAAGTTTCATCGGCTCGTGCTGTGAATAATAAACGAGGATGGGGGAAGAAGAATCGGAATGCCCTGGTCCCTCATCTTCGGCCGGAGGTCAACTGACTTGACCTGCCAGGGCTGCCATCCTTTAATAATCCGCAGTTATTTCCAACCTTTTATCTCACGCCCGCCTTTCGTCTGATCGCCCTCTCCCTTCCTCCATCATCCCACTATCTTATCCTCCACCTGCTATCATACCCACCAGCAGGCGTCACCAGCCGAGAGCTGTGCCGCTGGCAAACCCAACGTGTCCGGTCGGCGCTGTCCAAGGTGCCGACTGTATAGTCCTGTGTGGTCCTTGATGACAGCTCAAGATAGCATCTTCGCTGGTAACATCTTAGCTGATAAAAATAGGGTGTTTTGAGATCGAGCTCAGGTTGGGGCTTTTGCGGCCGCCCTTCAGGAGGTGACCTCGTAGGTCACCAGCACCTGAGATACGACCTCCATCATCCCTGGTTCTGTCGTGTCCGCATCAATGAGGTTGAACATCCCCGCCCAGGAAAGATCGAAGATGTTCATCATATCGGTGGGGTCGAAGCTTGCTGTCTGTTGGTTGATCTGGGGCTGCGAAAGCTCGGATATTTCAAGCCTCTCTCCGAGGGCGAGGCCCGCGGCGGAGGCGAGATTGGCGGCTTCATCCTCAGCGTCTTCGATGGCCCGCTGTCGCGCTTCGGCCACCGCCACGGTCGCATCCACCAGGTCATATCCCGATATCTCAGCCTCTGCCCCCTCGGCCCTGGCAGTTTCGATGGTCCTGTTGATTAGATCAACATCCTCTGCATCGAGTCTGATGGTCACCTGGTCTTTCACGCGGCTGACAACGCTATTTGTGACGGTCACACAGGTGGTGTTGTTGCAGACTCTGCTGCTCGTCTTGATGTTCTGGACGCTTCTGCCGCGGCCAGACGAGACGTCCTCTCTTTTGACGCCGGCGTCGATCAAAGCTTCTATCGTTTTGTTCATGGCCTCGTCGTTTTTGGTCGATGTGTCGGTGGTGTTCTCATCCTCGGTCGTCACGCTGATGGTGATGAAGACCGTATCGGCCGGAACGGTGACCCTTCCCTCGCCGACTACTTTCAGGGTGGAGACGTCGCTAGCCGCCCCTGAAAACGTCAAAATTATCAGGCCCAATAAAATCGCCATAACCTTCATGGCATTCCCCCAGTTTATGACAATGTCAAAGAAGTCCTTAAAGCAAACGGTCGGAAGTGGATCTGAAAGAGCCCCACAGCCAGGTTATTGTAGACCTTCCATCCAGAAGTATCTGCGGAATGCTCCGTTGGATCTGAAAAGAGATGAAGCCCATTGGAAAAAGGTACGGCCGAAAGATTGGGACGCAGGGCTGAAGAGAGGGCGCACTCTCTCTACCTCCGGGCTGACGGCTTTAGCTGCGGTGGTCTGAGCTTAGCGGTCCAGGCCCTTCGAAGCTTCAACGAGGCTCGGGGGTCGGAAGCTGCAGCGGCCATCTCCTACTACGCCCTATTCTCTTTATTCCCGCTTTTGATCATCCTGGTGGTGGCCAGCAGCTCATTTTTGCAGAACCAGGAAGTTCAGGTTCAGATCCTGAACCTGGTGGGGGAGGTTCTGCCACCGGGGGAAGAGCTGGCACGGCAAAGCCTCCAGCGGATCCTGGAGCTGGGCCGTCTTCCGTCGATCCAGGAGGTTTTGAAGGAGAACGTCCAGCAGGTGATGAGGCTGAGGGTTCCGGTGGGGATCGTGGCGGCGATCGGCCTTCTCTGGGCCTCGACGTCTGTCTTCACCGCCCTTGCCACCAACATCGATCGGGCCTGGAGGGGAGCAGCACCACGAAACTACTTGAAATGGCGTCTTCTCGGCCTCGCCATGGCTGGCGGTTTGATGGCGGGCCTTCTCGTTGTCTCCCTCGTGTTGGCCGGCCTCTTCGGCCTCATCTCTCGGATTTCTGAGGGAAGCGCGCTGTTCTACGAGGCTTGGATCTTGAACCTCTTCTCAAATCTGGTTCCAGTTCTCCTCGTCTTTCTCATCTCCTTTGGGCTTTACCTCTGGGCTCCCAACACCAAGGTCGGGCTTTATGAGGCAGGATGCGGCGCTCTTGTGGCCACCATAAGCTGGACGGCGAGCAAGATGGCCTTCTCGTGGTACCTGGCGATATGGCTCGCAAGACACCAGCTGGTCTACGGCTCCCTGGGGACGCTGGTGGCCCTGATGCTCTGGGTCTATCTGAGCGGGGCAATCATCCTTTATGGAGCCCATCTCAGCGCCGCCATCGGCCAGCAAAGGCGAGCTCAAGCTCATAAAACAAGATCCGAAAAGGGCAAATCTGGCTAGCTTTTAGGGTGAGGGGATCCATTCCGTGGTCGCCGGTGACGAGCTCAAGTTCGATCCGAGCTTGATCTCCATCTCGATGGAGAATACCCCCACCAGATCTGTAACCCTCCGACCGTACTCCGTGTGGCGGCCATGGTCTCCCGTTTGTGGGTCCCAGGAGGCCCAGCCCAGGTGGGCATCGCCCGCGCCGCTTTCTGCCATGTTCAGAGAAGCCGATGTCGAGTTCCGATCCGATGAGACGTTCTCTTCCAGGAGGATGCTCTGGCTGCCGTTCTCTTCACCAGTCGTGTTCGAGTCTCCTCCAAGTTCGGTGGAGTTGAGGCTGAACCCGACCTCTGGCGACCAGTCGATCACGAGAACGCCGTCCTCAAGCCGGTAGAGGCTTTCTGGCGCTGTGCCGTCGGCAGCCACGGCTGAATGGATACAGATCGATAACACTAGACATAGAGCCAGACCCAATCGAAGGGCCAAAGGCGACCCTGAAGATGACACGCGAAATAACCCTCAGAGCTATAGGGACGTCCTGAGGATAAAACGTTTACTTACGACCTTGTCGTCCATCCGCCACCAGGTTCTGGTACGCCTCCAGCGCGAGATCCCTCACGTCGATCCCCATCTCTCTTGCCACGAGAAGGGTCGCAGCGTCCAGGTTCACCAGCCCCTGAAGAGAATCCTGCCTCTCGTTCACCATGGAGATCGCCTCTTTTCTCGCCATCCCCGTCGCGGATACTATCAGGCGGATACCCCTCTCGAAGATATCCTCCTCCTTTGCTGGCCGAAACCCCACTGGAACCTCGGCCTGGTCGTCGTCGAAGGCGGCGTGGACGTAGTCTCCTTCGATTCGGACGATTCCCTCATCGGCCGCCTCCTGCAGAAGCGCTCGCACTTTATCTGGAGGACCCCACTTTAGGTCTAAAGACAGGGCGAAGACGAAGTCGTTCATCTTCAGGCTCTTTTTGCCTCGCTTCTTGAAGGGCGTGGCCACCAGATAGGCTCTTTCACGATCCAATCGTTCCACCAGCCCCGGAGTAAGTCATCTTCGCCATATGCGTCCGTGCTCTCCTAGGAGCCAGAAATAGGTGTCGATCTGGCAGAGGCGATTCCAGCCTCAGGATCGAAGAAGATCATTTACATTGGAGAAATAATGGGAAAAATGTCCGGGGGCCTTTGGGACAGACGGCCCCCGGAGATCTCTTATCTAACTGGCGAGGTCGAAAAATGACCTTGCATCTGTTCTCTGATCAGATTTGTTTTTGGTCACCAGACGTAGACCCATATCGAGTTGCTCCATCCGGTGCGGCTTCCCCAGACTGCGATCTGGTGCCATCCTCTGGCATCAGCGCCGAACCAGGCGTGGTGGTAGCCGGGGTACCAGTATCCCCAATACTGCCAGTCTTCGTACCCGTTGGGATACCTCTCGTAAGACCAGATCCTCTGATACTGGTCGTTTCTTATGATGGTGTTAGTCTGCTGGCCGAGCCACAGGGCTGCAGGACCGTAACTCCATCTTCCGCAGTAGTAGATCCACTGCTGAAGCCCGCCGTAGCTGTAGTATCCTCCGTAGTATGACTTGGTTCCGCCATAATATCCCCTGTAGTCCACCTGGCCTCCACCGTAATAGGCAGAAAGGCCGTCAGAACCTCCTGAGTAAGTCTGGGTGGAGTCCCATCCACCGCTCGAAGCCATGAGTCTCGAGCTATCGGGGAGGCTTTTCAGCTCACTTTCAGAGAGTGATTCTCCATCATCTAGATAGGAGATCGGCGAACCTGTCGAGGCCGAGGGCGTGCTTGTAGGCTGCATCGAGCTGTCGGGCCCGGTGTTCGGATGTCCATCACTTGAGTACATCACCGACGGTTCGTAACCGGTCGTCGTTGTAGGATCGTAAGGCGTATTCCATCCTGACGGCCATTGGTCCTGCCACGAATATTCTTCCCACGGGTTCAGCCAGGACTCATCGTTTTGATTTGAGTACGGACCTGACCACGGATTTTCCGGCAGGGCTGCAGAGATCGCAGCCAAAAACGTCAGGGCTGCGAAGGCCAGCACCAAACCTGTTACTATCTTTTTACTCAATTACTCCACCTCACTTTCAGTCCATGGGCTCTGTAGACTGCTGATTTCTTAAGGAGGTGACCCCCTCTCCATAAGCACACATAGCCCATAAATGTTTTACAGCTTCTTTATGTGGTGCACAGCATTTATAACTTGTCGTGATTGTATCCCAAAGTTTTGGTGCGTCGGGTTTGAAAATTCGCCATCTCTCTATAAACTGGAGCTTTTCGCCGAATCGATCGGCTTTAGATCGAAAAACGTGCCGCAAAGCTTATTCATTTGTACTTCTCCTAATTTACCTGCGCATATAATTGATTTAACCTCAGTTCCACCCTCATAAGGGGTGGATCTGGCGCATTAACGTAAGCGAGTTCTCACCGGCGTTCCCCATCCGGCGGCGAATCTATGCCTCAAAGGGAGACGGCGCCGATCAGGACTGAACCCCAGCCTCTAGGGAGGACGGGCTAGACGACGCCCGGACTCCAAGGCGAGGAGACGGAGGCGGACCCGTGATCCCACCGCTCCGAGATCAACCTAAAGTGGTGCCCAGATGAAGCTGATATACCTGCTCTCCATCCTGATGCTGCTGGTCTCCGTTTCTGCGGCAGAGCTTGCGGCAGACAGAGACCGATTCGAAGTGGAACTCCACCCCGGTGAGATGACCAAAAGAACTCTGACCCTTGAAAACATGGGTGACCAGCCCATCTTGGAGATCACCTCGACCCCCGTGGCAGGCAGGGCGAAAGACCTGGTGACGGTGGAGATCCCCGAGTTCGACTCCCTGGGGCCTGAGTCCGAGGACGTCTACGACGAAGAGGATGTGGAAGTCGATATAATCTTCTCTGTGCCACCCGAGACGAGCCCTGGCACTTATTCAGGTATCGTCTATTTCTTCGACGATACGTCCTCGCTGCCGCTTCGAGCCGAGTTCGAGGTTGAGCTGATCGAAGAGGAGAGCTACGGAGTCAGCCTCAGCATCGACGATGCGAGATCGGCCTCTGCGACTGTGGACGTCGATGAGGCTGCAGATTTCGATCTGATGGTCAGAAACGCCGGGCTCTTCAGGGACGTCATCAGTGTGGATGCGCCAGACCTCCCCGCCAAATGGACGGCGATCCTCTTCGACGGTGCAGAGGCTGTGGATCTCCCCTACAACCTCACCCTCTCCTCGGGGGTGAGCCGGATCCTCGACCTGGAGATCGCTGGCGAGAAGGCCGGAGATAGCCAGGAGATAGAGATTGTGGCCACCTCTTTGAGCGACCCTTCGAAGAACGCCTCGGTGACGGCGGCGGTGGAGATCAACCAGGAGATCCGGGCTTATGAGAGCATTCTGAAGCTCCCGGAGGTGATGGTGGCCAACCGGACCCACACTGGGTCGATCAAGATCAAGCTCAACGTCGACGAGAAGATCACGGTCCAGATGGTCACGCCACCGGATCTTATGGTCATGCCCGATAGCCAGGTCATATTGGTTGGAAAGACGAAGTCTGGGGTCGGCGAGTTCACCCTGATGGCCACAAGACCCGGCAGGTTCGAGATCGAGTTTCTGCTTCACGACTCCTACGGGATACCCCTCCCCACGGAGAGGGCAGAGGTCGTTGCCATCGAGACGGATACCTTCGCCATCGTGACCGGCGACGACCTCCTCTATAGAGCCCTGGCTCTCTCTTACGCCGAGGGTGAGAAGAACTATACAGTGCCCGTGGTCACCCTCTCCGGCGGCGAGCTGGGCGAGGACGACGTCGAGGAGCTGGAGGATTTGCCCCTGGCGAAGATAGTGATCCTGGGGAACGAGTCGGTCGTACCCCCGGAGGTTGAGGCGCGCCTCGCCGAGATGATGCCGACGGAGAGGATAGACGGCGAGGACGTCTGCGAGATCTCCTGGATCATCGCATCGACTCTCTGGGACGAGGGCGTAACTGAGGCGGTTCTGACGGGGACCGACGAGGCCGAGGCCTTTGCGGCGTATCAGGAGGCGAAGAATATGGGCGTGCCCCTCATAATCTGTGGTGCCTCTTTATCTGAGGCGAGCGCCTCCGCCCTGGAAGAGATGAAGGCAGCGGGCCTCTCGAGAGTTCTCGTCTGGGGTAGCGGCGTCGATGAGGCCGTTATAGAGGCGCTTGAGGACGCTGGCCTGTCCATCGAGGAGGCGAGATAATTGAGACGCTTTTTACTCTTTCTGACGTTATTTTCGATCTTCGCGATCGCTGCGGACGCTCAGCTGGAGCGGGGGACGAAGTCGGATTCCCTGGAGGAGATCATCCTGGTGGGGGCAGACGACTGGCACGATGCGGTCGCTGCGACGCCTCTTGCCATCTGGTCGAAAGATGACGGCGTCGAAGCTAGGCCCGTTCTCATAATGCCACGAGAGATTGGGGCGGGAGAGCGGCTAGGCTGGATCGATCAGGCCGACCTCGAAAGGTACGGCTCCACCTCCGCCCTCCACGCCATGGCCGCAGCCAACGTATCGGCCCTGGTGATCGATGCCGAGGGCGACCTCGCGAAGAGCCTCGTCGAAGCCGCCCAGAACGAGGGGATCGAGGCCTACGTCACCGTTACCCTGGAGGTTCCCGAGGATGAGGTGGCGGAGATCACCGACGAAGACGTCTTGGACGCCACCGACAAAGATGCGGCCATCGACCTTCTGGCAAAGATGTTCGCCCAGGACCGAGATGCTGAAGGAGACAGAGGGTCTGCCATCATTCCGGATGAGTATAAAGACCTCTATCCCGACTCGGCTCAGGTCGCCGTCACTTCTGCCGGGATTGTCGTCGCCGACCGGCTCTGTCCCGTGGACCCCGACGCCCGAGATCACCTCTACGACCGGGTCGAGGAGGTGATCGAGGATTACGGCGCCGATGGAGTCGTCCTCTACAACTTCGGGTTCCTGGACGAGAACTACTGCTTCTGTGACGTCTGCAAAGAGGAGTTTTACAACGACACCGGAGTCGACTTGGCCAGGGCTGGGTCCAGCAGCTACAACCGTCAGCTATGGAACCGGTGGAAGGAGGAGCAGGTTCTGGAGATCGTCGAGGAGGTGAAAAATATGACCTCCGACCTCGGTCCCGTGAAGCTCGGCGTCGCCATCGGTGACCCCTTTGATCGGAGCGAGGGGTACAACTACGCTGAGATATCGGAGCATGCCGATTTCATGGTAACAAGCCCCGTCGCGCCGGCGGACATGAAGGTGGCGGCTGGGATGGCATCATCTCCCGTTTACGTCAGGCTCAGCGACGATTACGTCGAGTACACCATATCCACGCAGAACGTCGAGGGGACGGTCGGATACATCGAGGACCTGATCGATGAGGGCGCCGCCGGGATGGTATTCGAGTACGACGTCGTCTACACCCCCCTCTGGTCGGAGCTGGAGCCGCCGTCCTCATCGGTCCGATGGCTTCTCGATCGGCTGGAGGGAAGAACCCTGGGCATAGGCGATGTGTTCTGGGATTGTGATTCGAATATCGCGGCCAACGACAGCATCGAGCTGGCGGCTGAGATCGCCTCGAAGTGGGAGAGCTCCCCTGGCGCGGTCCTGGTGGGCGACAACTACAGCGCGGGTCTCACAGGTGCAGCCATCGCCTCTTACCTCAACTGGCCGATCCTCTTCGTCGAGGCCGATATCTCGAACTCGACAGAAGATGCCCTCGATCGGTTGGGGGCGACGACGGTGGTATCAGCGGGCCTCATATCGGTGGAGGTTCTTTCGCGTCTCACCGACCTCAACCTGACAGTGATCGAGGGGGACAACGATCTCTTGATCCAGGAGATGAGGGCTCGGGGAGACGATGTGGAGTCGGTGGTCCTCACCAACTCTCGCGACCTATCGCTCCTTGACCCGAAGCCCGAGTCTGAACTGAAGAGGACCGAGATCGACGACGACCTGGTCCTGGAAGTCGAGACAACCCCCGTCGAGATACCATCCGAGAGCGAGGGCGAGATCGTCCGGCTCAAGGTCACTCTCAAGAACCAGGGCGAAGAGGTGTTCGAGAACCTAGCCCTCACCGACCAGATCCTCCCTGCGAGGATGTGATCTGGTGGTCGACGGAGGCCGGCGATGTCGAGCTAGTCGATCCATTGACCGGCACGGAGCC
>Ga0116164_10001402_pt1 | contig 18259 bp, 17 predicted proteins | sample AD_UKC109_MetaG_FD_89888 | JGI IMG/M metagenome (GOLD analysis project Ga0116164, IMG submission 89888) | Active sludge microbial communities of municipal wastewater-treating anaerobic digesters from Hong Kong - AD_UKC109_MetaG | ecosystem: Engineered > Bioreactor > Anaerobic > Digestate... | reverse complement strand
TGGTGACGACACCGGTGAAGAAGCACTTGAGTACTTAAAAACTCAGAAAGTCTGCACTGATTCAATGATAGTCGAGCAAGATAAAGCAACCAGTTATTGGTATGTACTGGTTTATAATGCCGATAGAACCATGTTAGTTAAGAGCGAGAAGTACAAGTATGAATGGCGTGATCCTATCCGTAAGCCTGAATGGATTTATCTAGCCTATGTAGGTGAAGATTCATGGCCACTTCATGAAGGATTGCTAGATTATCTAGAAAGGAACTCAGACGTAAAATTGGCTCTACAGCCTGGGACATTCCAATTTAACTGGGGTCTAGAAAAAATGGCACCATTCTACAAAAGAAGCAGTATTGCACTCATGAACCGCGAAGAAGCTATGGATGTAACAGGTCTACCGTATGATTCTGTCAAAGATTTAGCTAATGGATTGCACGAGCTTGGTGTTGAAACAGTTGTTATCACCGATGGCCCAAATGGTTCATACGCCTCTGATGGCGGCCGGTTGTTAACAATTCCAAATTATCCAGATCCATCACCTCCAAAAGAGCGAACTGGTGCAGGTGATGCGTTTTCTTCGACTTTTGTTGGAGCAATTGCTGGTGGAGAATCAATTGAAACTGCACTTTTGTGGTCGCCAATAAATTCCATGAACGTTGTACAGCACACTGGTGCTCAAAAAGGCTTACTTACAAAAGCCGAATTAGAGCGGTATCTTGCAGATGCCCCAGAAGATTATAAAGTCTCCGAGGTTTAGTAAAAGTAAAATGAGAATACGAGGGTTAGGGGTGAATTGCAATTGTAAATCACCCCTGTTTTTGGTAGTATGAATATGTTCATTTGGTGTGCGGGCGATTAGCTCATTTGGCTAGAGCGCCACATTGACGTTGTGGAGGTGGGAGGTTCGAATCCTCCATCGCCCACCAAAGAGAAAGTTCTATATTATGAATAAGATAGCATGTTTTGATTTAGACGGCGTTACTGTACACGAGCATCAGCCATTTAGTCAGAGGTTGATAGAAAAACAGGGAAGCGACATCATTCCAGCTGTGAATGATTTCTTTGAGAGCCATTTTGGTAAAGTTATGACTGGGTCAGCCGGATTAATAGAAAGTCTTGAGCCATATTTAGAACGATTTCACTGGAGTGGTGATGTAGCAAGCTTGCTTAGTTTCTGGTTTGATGGAGAGAAGTCTCCTAATAATGAAGTCCTGAATATTGTAGAGAGTATTCGTAGCCGTGATATTGCTACGTATCTAGTGACTGATAATCCCAAGGAAAGAGTGGTTGAATACTGGGAGGATTTTCTGGGCCAATATTTTGCTGGAAGATATGTATCTGGGGAGACTGGTTTAAAAAAGAGTAAAGTGGCCCTATGGGATATGATAGCCAAGGAATCTGGCGTAGTAAAAGAAGCCATCTTCTTTACTGATGATGACGAAGAGAATATCAAAATTGCACGATTCGCAGGCGTACATGCAGTTTTATTCACTGGTGCACAAAAGTTAAACGAGGATTTAACAGAATTTTTGAGTAATGAATCCTAAGACAAAACTAAATGATGATGAAATACGAAGGATTTGTCATAGACATGGAATTAAATATAAAAGTCACGAGAGAATAACTACTGGATTTAGTCATGAGGTACATCGCCTGAATGACGATTTGGTTATTAAGCTTTTTAACAAAGAAACTAAAAAGAACTACTTTGTCGAGAAGTCTATTTTGTTTGGGAATTTTCCAGCGATCAAGAAGCCGCAGTTTGTAGCTGGCTACGATCGCTTAGATAGCTTTGATAGTGAAAGGGCTTATATAATTATGAGCTATCTTGATGGAGTGTCGCTTGGTAAGGTTTGGCATAAAGTATCTGATGGGAATAGAGAAAAGTTGATTGAAGAGATTTCTAGTACCTTGAAGGCATTTCAGGCGATACCCGCTGAAAGTTTAGCTATAGATTCGCATGATAACTGGGTGGAGTATCTTTGGAATAAGGTTAATAAACTAATCTACAGATTGAAGCAAAAAGATATCATTTCGGCAGGGCGAGAAACTGATGTTATATCTGCTTTTCAGAAAGCAATTAGATATTTTGCCGAGGACGAGCCGCTGCAAACAATTTATTGGGACATTCACTTCGATAACTTTATCGTCGATAAAGACTATAATCTGTTGGGTATTATAGATTTAGAAAATGTGAGAAGGCTACCAATAGACTATCCACTTTTTGTTATTCGTAGGCAAATGAAAGAGCCTCATAAATATCTTGCTGAAGAAGATGAAAAATATGCCAAGAAGGAAGATTATCAGAATTTATGGGGATGGTACCAAAGGTATTATCCGGAGATGTTCACCCCGAAAAATCTTGAAGAGAGGATTTTGACTTATCAATTGTTAGATGAGCTTCATCTAATGATAGATTGGAGTCATGATGCCGAGCTTAGAGAAAGTTTTGAGGATAAAATTGAAAAATTTCACAATCTCTAATCTGTTATGGTATAATATTTTAAAGTGATGAGGCGGTGTAACGAACCGTGGAGCTTCGGGAGTATGATCAGATTGCCCGTTATCAAAAGCTGATAAGAGAAAATGCTAAGGTGGAACCGTCCTGAAATATTGGACCCGAGGCACGCTAACAGATGTAATAAAGCATCTCATGGCGTGTTTTTGTAATTTAATGCCAGAAAGGAATATCATGGCAGATCAGAATAATGAACAACTTCATGCGATGCGACATAGTTTGGCGCATATTATGGCGACTGCGGTGACGAGAATTTGGCCAGAGGCAAAGTTGGGTGTTGGTCCGGTGGTAGAAAATGGTTTTTATTATGATATTGATATTCCAGATGTAACAATTTCTACTGATGATTTTAAGCGTATTGAAAAAGAGATGATTAAAGTTATCAATCAGAAGCAGGTGTTTGAGCGATCTGAAAAAACTATTGATGAAGCTTTGGAGTGGGCAAAGTCTGCTAAGCAGCCGTATAAAGAGGAGCTTTTGAATGATTTAAAGCGTTCTGGCACCACGGTAGCTAAAGATTTAAATGCTGATGAGTTGGGTACGATTGCCAATGGTAATTCTGCCGTTGATAATGTTTCATTCTATACAAATAGTAATTTTACAGATCTTTGTCGTGGTCCACATGTTGAAAGTACTGGTAAAGTTGGCGCCTTCAAGCTAATGCGTATCGCTGGTGCTTATTGGCGTGGTAAAGAGGGTAATCCTCAGATGCAGCGGCTTTACGGCGTGGCTTTTGATACTAAAGAGGAATTGAACAATCATCTTCAGATGCTGGAAGAAGCAAAGAAGCGAGACCATCGTAAACTTGGTCAAGAACTGGACATATTTGTTATCTCAGATCTAGTTGGTCCTGGTTTGCCATTATTTACGCCCAGAGGAACGATATTACGCAAAGAATTAGTGAAGTATTCAGAAGAATTGCAAAGAAGCGTTGGCTACGAAGAGACATGGAATCCTCATATGACTAGAGTGGAGCTATATAAAACATCCGGTCATTACGATAAGTATCCGGAGCGTTTCGATGTCTCAAGCGTTGAATCTGAGGACAAGTTTATGCTCAAGCCTATGAATTGTCCGCATCACACTCAAATATATGCCTCTAAACCACGAAGCTACCGTGATTTACCTATACGTTATATGGAAACTACTACAATGTACCGTGATGAAAAGAGTGGTGAGCTACATGGATTATCTCGTGTAAGATCTCTTACTCAAGATGACTCTCATGCATTTGTAAGGCACGACCAGATCGAAGATGAGATGCGTGGAATATTAAGCATAGTAAAAAGGATGTATCAGACATTGGGCTTAGAGTTGAGCGTCGACCTTTCGTTCCGTGACGATGGAGATAATTATTTTGGCGACAAAAAAGCATGGGATGATGCTCAGGCTATTATTGAAAATATCGCCAAAGAAGAAGAGTTAAATTATAAAATTGAATTAGGTGAAGCGGCATTTTATGGGCCGAAGATAGATATATATGTATCAGATGCACTTGGTAGAAAATGGCAGTGTGCTACTGTTCAACTAGATTATGTGCAACCAGAGCGCTTTGAATTAGAGTACACAGATGAAAATGGCGAAAAGAAGCGACCAGCCATGGTGCACAAAGCCATACTGGGGTCAATTGAGCGCTTCTTGAGTGTGTATATAGAACATACCGCTGGAAGATTTCCAATTTGGCTTGCACCAGAGCAGCTGAGAATACTGCAAGTAAAGGATTCACCAGAAATTGAAAACTTTGTTGATGAAATTACAGCACTTGCAAAAGCCAGTGGTGTTAGAGTTGAGGTCGACAGAGCAAATGATTCTATCAGTAAAAAAATCCGTAATTCTCAACTCATGAAGGTGCCGTATGTATTGGTTATTGGTGAAAAAGAATTAGAAACAAGAAGAGTTACACCTAGAACAAGGTTAGATTTAGTTAATGATGACCATACTGATAGTGAGTATGCATTTGAGGACTTTATTTTAGGTATTGTAAGAGAATCAAAAGATCGATCGGCGAAGTCATCGCTGTAAAGTATAATTGGGTATGTGTGGTTCATTCGGATATAAAGTCAAGGAGTTAGTAGTTAGCATACCGTTTGGAAAGGTTATGACTTATGGTCAGATAGCGTCTTTGGTTGGTAACGCTAGGGCTGCCCGAATTGTTGGGGGTATTGCGCACTATGGTGACCCAGATATTCCTTGGCATAGGGTTGTGAACAAGAAGGGTGGCTTAGCTTCCGGATACCCTGGTGGAAGATTAGCGCATAAGTGTCACTTAGAGTCCGAGGGTATTGAGTTTATTGAACATAATGACGAGTATTTTCTAGATATTGAACAACTTTTATGGTGGCCTAAAAAATGAAACAGGATTTAAATACCAAGTATCAAATACCAAACACACCACCACTGGTGGTGATTGTTGGTGAGACTGCTAGCGGTAAGACTAAGGCTGGGATAGAGGTTGCTCAAAGAATAAATGGTGAAATTATTTGCGCAGACTCCAGGACTGTATACAAATATATGAATGTTGGCACAGCCAAGCCGACTGATTCGGAACAAAAGTTGATTCAACACCACTTGATTGATGTGGTTGAGCCGAACCAAAAGTTTAGTGCGGCTAAATTTAAGTCCTTGGCTGAAAAATGTATTCAAGATATCCAAAAGCGTGGAAAAATACCAATCGTTGTAGGTGGTACCGGTCTGTATGTTGATGCATTGTTGTATAATTTTCAATTTAATACTAGGCCAGATGAAGCATATCGAGCACAATTATTACAGATGAACGATGCAGAACTTACTACACTATTGCATACAAAAAATATTGATATAACTCACCTGAATACAAAAAATAGAAGGCATGTGATTCGAGCAATTGAGCGAGAAGGCGAAGTGCCGCAAGACATGATTTTACGAGAAAATACGATTATTCTTGGTCTTAGACTTGAGCGTAATGTGTTAAAATCTCGAATTCGAAAGAGAGTTGAACAAATGTTTGTTGATGGGTTTGTTGATGAAGTGGCGCAACTTGTCAAAATGTATGGCTGGGAGAATGAATCGATGTCCGGTATTGGCTATCGAGTTGTTCGTGGCTATCTAGAAGGGAGTGCCACGCCGGAAGAAGCAAAAGAGGCGTTTATCCGCAGAGATATATCTTTGGCAAAGCGCCAACGAACGTGGTTTAAGCGTAACCCAAATATTAAATGGTTTGATGACGCTGGTCTACTGATTGATAAGGCGGTCGAATTTGCTGATGGTTTCAATTACAATAACTAGTGATGTATATAAGATTATTAGTATTTATAAATAAATTGTTAATACGACTTCTTCGGACGATTGGTAGGAGTGGTTCAGCGCTTCCCGGTTTATTGATTGAAAGACTTTGTCCAAATTTCCTAGATACCATACTTGCTGATGTCCAGGATAAGGTGATTTTAATTACTGGAACCAATGGGAAGACTACAACAACAAAGATGTTGGTCGAGGGCTTGAGATCAAGTGGATCTCGTGTGGTGACTAATAGTACTGGTAGTAATATGACCAGAGGTCTAATATCGGCACTGATAGAAGATATGACATATTCAGGAAGACTAAAGCCAACGGATTGGTTTGTCTTTGAGATGGATGAGGCGTACTCACCAATTTTTACAAAAAATTTAAAACCAAAACTATTACTAGCATTAAACGTACTTCGGGATCAGTTGGATAGATATGGCGAGTTGGATCAGACTGCGAGATTGATTGAAGAGACTTCTATGAGTGTAGATGTATTTATTTACAATTGCCTCGACCCTCTGTTGGTCAAAATAGGCGACAAGTTAACGAACGGGGGTAGGCCGTGTTTTGGCTTTGGTGTTTCTGAGAAGCTTCTCTCCGCGGTATTAAACGAAGAATCAATTCATGGTAATGTTGTAAACTATTCTACGCCTGACGTAATTCTTGAGTCAGCTGAAGAAGGTGATCAAGCGCAGGCTATCAGTATTTATTCAAACAGCAAGTCACAGGGTTACATATTGCCAGTCAAGGGTTTTCATAATGCATTAAACGGGCTGGCCGTTTATGCAACGCTAAAAATATTAACTAGCAATGAGGATAAGTTAGATATGGCCATGAAAGGTATTGCTGATATGCCCATCCCTTTTGGGAGAGGTGAGATGCTTAATTTTGTAAATAAGAATATAACTGTAGCATTAGTTAAAAACCCAAGCGGCCTAACAAGTAATTTGATGACATTTGTACAATACAGCCAACCGGAGATAGTGCTATTTGCTGTAAACGATAATTTTGCAGATGGTCGTGATGTATCATGGCTCTGGGACGTAGATTTTAGAGGTAAGATAGCAAAAAATACAACAATATATACTACTGGAGTGCGTGGTTACGATATGGCATTGAGGTTAAAGCATGATGGGTTTCAGGCAGAGAATATTGACAGCATAGATACAGCCATCTCTAAGATAATGGGCTCGAATAGTAACAATGTCGTTGTCATTCCTACATATACGGCCCTGTTTACGGTCCGTTCTTCTTTATCTAAGTTTGGAAAGGTGCCACGTATATGGTAGATAAAGTCATTAATGTAGGTCACTTATATCCTAAGCAAATGAATGTCTATGGTGATATGGGTAATATCATAACCCTTAAATACCGTTTAGAGAGTCGTGGGATGGGCTTTAGATACTTTGCGGTAGATTCACTTAAAGAGATGAAGAGGGTGAATCTGGATATTGTTATTGGTGGCGGTGGCCAGGACTCTAATCAAGATACTGTGCAAAGCGATATTATTAAAAATTCAGAAATATTAATCCAAGAGTGCAACGATGGATTGGTTGGGCTGATGATATGTGGTATGTATCAGCTACTGGGTAACAAATTTGTTACGAGTGAAGGGAGTGTTATTAAAGGAGCCGGATTGCTGGACATTGATACGGTAGCGGGTCGAGAACGTTTGATTGGCAATGTTGTTGTGGACTCGTCTTTTGGTGAGCTTGTTGGTTTTGAAAATCATTCTGGTAAAACATATCTTGGTGATCACGTAGAGTCTCTTGGTAGAGTAGTTAAGGGCGCTGGCAACAATGGGGAAGACGGTACGGAGGGTGTAGTATATAAAAACTTTTTCGGAAGCTATATGCATGGACCCCTGCTAGCTAAGAACCCCAGGCTAGCTGACGAGCTCATTAAACGGTCTATATTAAGAAAGTATAACAATGTAAAACTGTCCGGGCTGGATGACGCCTTGGAGTATGCTGCGCATAAAATTGCCAAGGGTCGCCCAAGATAGACCGTCGATTGGTCAGTAAGCTAGTAGTACTTGAATAAATTTGTTACACTTATATGTAATGATTGAGCAGTTATTTGGTTCGAAGACAAGGGTGAAGCTACTACAGCTATTTTTAGCCAATCCAGGAAGATCATTTTATGTTAGGGAGATGACTCGTAAGATTGATGAACAAATTAATTCAGTACGAAGAGAGCTATCCAATCTACTTGGAATTGGAATTATCAAATCAGACAGCGTAAATAATAAATTGTATTACGAGGTCAATCAAGGATACAAACACTTCAAAGCCTTGCAGTCTATCTTTTCGGTAGAGCTTCCGCAACAGGATATATCTCCTGCATCGCAGGGTGACCTACTTAAAAGATTACAAACAGTAGGTTCTTTTGATGTTGTAATTACTGCAGGTAGCTTGGTTGGTTCAGAGTCATCTGATGTAGATTTAATACTAGTCGGCTCTAGTAATAAGCAAAAGCTAGAGAAGCTAATTAAAACAATAGAGCTAGAAGAGGGTTCTGCGGTAAGGTATACAGTTTTGCCTCCCAGTGAATTTAAGTATCGCCTTGAGATCAAGGATCGTTTCATGAGTACCGTCCTGAATGGAAAGTTCGCCATATTAAATGACGAAAGTGGTGTACTAAGGAAGTTTTTAGAAGTAAATTAGGAGAATATAAAGATGGAAATACAATATCATGGTGCTAATGCTGTAAAATTTACAACTAAGAAGTCTAGTTTAATAGTAGATGTTGTTAGCGACATTTCTGATAACAAATTAGATTTTAAGAAAAATAACATTATCCTTGCAACCCAAGAGGCGTATAAACCAAAAATTGTGTCTGACGAACAATTTTTAATTGATAGTCCTGGTGAGTTTGAATTTGAGGAGTTCTCTGTGAAAGGAATTCCGGCTCAGCCTCACACCTCTAGTTCTGGCGATAATTCGGCAACTATATACAAAATTACTGTTCAAGATACTACTGTCGCTATATTGGGTAATATCACATCTAAGTTGAGCGAGGAGCAGCAAGAGGCGATTAATAGAATAGATATCGTTATTGTGCCAGTAGGGGGTAATGGCTATACGCTAGATCCACTTGATGCCTCAAATATGGTGCGTGAAATTGAACCTAAGCTGGTTATCCCGGTGCATTATACAGAGGATGGCTTAGACTACAGCATTCCACAGGGATCGGTGGAAGAGTTTACTAAAGAGCTTGGTGCTCCGGTATCAGAAGAAGTTGTGGATAAGTTCAAGATCAAGGCTCTTCCCGAGCAGATGACGGTACAGATTATCAATAAATCTTAAGCATTATTTTAACCAAATAGGTATAAAAGAATAAAATAGACGGTTAAGTACCGTCTATTTTATGGTCTCAGGCATAGGGCTAGTATTAACTTACAGGATGCCTTTTTTCTTTAGCGTTCTAATTGCTTGTGTACTGAGCTTCATACTGACTTTTTTTCCATCTAGTTCAAAAGTTTTCTTTTGAAGATTTGGCTTCCATACTTTTTTAGTGTGTCGCATAGAGAAGCTGACGTTGTTGCCAAACTGCTTTCCTTTGCCTGTTAGTTCGCATATTTGAGACATATAAATTACCTTATTAAACATTAATGATTCAATGATTAATATTACAGCTTTTTTGCACATAGGTCAAGAGGTGATACTCATGAATTCATTGGTATAATATAAAGTGCCTTCGGGTAATTCGGTTGATTTCCTGAATATTTTTCAACCGGGAATGCAATATTTATTTGATTCGTGGATCAAATGTGAGCATACCCACCTGGTTTACCCAGGTCAAATCAACCGTTCCGAAGGCATCTGTAAAGTAACTTGATTACATCGGGGATTGGCGCAGTTGGTAGCGCGCACGGCTGGGGGTCGTGAGGTCGCTGGTTCGAATCCAGTATCCCCGACCAGGTTTATAGTATGATATCTATATGGGTGAGCGGTTTAAGCAAACAATTTTTGTAAATGGATTAATTCATAATGCTAATCAAGATATTCTTATGGTTCGCAGGTCTCTTGGCGACAGGTTTTTACCAGGATATCTTGAGCTCCCTGGGGGAAGAGTCCAGTTGGGAGAGACCTTGAGTCATGCGCTGAATAGAAAGCTACAGGCTGAGCTTAATATTCAGTTTTCTGACCCGGTGTACTACATGGATATGTCAAATATGGATTCCAAAGGACCATATTTGAGAGTTGTATTTTTAATTGCTTATAATCCAGTTGATCCTATAGTGCTTAGCAGTCAACATGATGAGGCGGTTTGGGTTAATTCTGGTATTTTGCACGCAGATAAAGTGACAAATGACGCCAGGAAGATCTTGTTACAATTTCAAGGTGACAGACGGGGTAATAATGATGTATATGCAACAACGTTATATATCAATACAGACGGTGGCTCCAGAGGCAACCCTGGTCCATCAGCTTCTGCTTATGTAATAAAAGATGGGCATGAGAAAGTAAGGGCCCGTGGAGGTGAATATATAGGCTTGACCACAAATAATGTGGCAGAATATAAAGCGGTTGAACTTGCCCTTGTGGCCGCTGGTCAGATTGCGAGCAGAGATGATTCTTTGATCTTTAGATCAGATAGCTTGTTGGTCGTCAATCAGTTAAATGGTCAATATAAAGTCAAGAATCGTGAGCTATGGCCGATAAATCAAAAAATTCGTACTTTAATTAAAGGCTTTGCAAACGTTAGATTTAATCATATACCTAGAGAGCTAAACGTTGAGGCGGACAGCCTGGCGAATGATATACTGGATTCTCATGATAAGAGTGCTTCTGCGCGAATGGCATGATACAATGGCATTACTAGATTACTGGATGATCGCTCGCCTTGGCGAGAGGAAAGTCCGGGCAATATAGGACAAGACAGTTGCTAACGGCAACCGGAAGTAATTCTAGGGAAAGTGCCACAGAAACAAAACTACCCTGATTTATTGGGGAAAAGGTGAAACGAGTGAGGTAAGAGCTCACAGTCGACCGTGGTGACATGGAAGAGAGGTAAACCCTGTCTATTGCAAGGGGATTGTCTACAACAGGTTGTCCGCCGTAGATGATTCGATATATCCGCTTGATTCATTGAGTAATCTTTGAACTAGATAGATGATCATCCCAGACAGAACCCGGCTTATAGGTAGTCTAGTATTTAAAAAACCTCGTAAATACCGAGGTTTTTTAATATTTAAGCTTTCAGAATTACTTTTTTGAGGTTATTGTAACCAGCTCTTTAATGGCAACCGGCTCGCTAACCGCTAGTTCACTTAAGATTTTTCTATCCAAAGTGATGCCTTGCTTCTTCAGACCATTCATGAAGTTACTGTAGCTAATGCCATACTCTCTCACTGCGGCATTGATGCGGGTAATCCAGAGTCCTCTAAAGTCTCGCTTTTTATTGCGCCTGTCTCTATAAGAGTACTGCAGCGATCTTACGACTGCCTGTTTGGCGAGTTTTATCGAACTGCGTCTTGCGTGTTGCATTCCCTTTGTTTGTTTAAAAATCTTCTTATGACGTTGATTTGTTGTTACACCTCTTTTAACTCGCATTTTCTTTAACTCCTTAGGTATTAATTAAGCGCCGAGGGCTCTTTTTACATTAGAAACATTACTGGCATCTACGCTGTGTAGTCTGGCATTATTACGCTTACGTCCAGCTGATTTTTTAGATAAAAGGTGGCCGGTATATGCTCGTTCGCGGATTAATTTACCGCTTGCTGATTTACGAACACGCTTAGTAGTGCCTTTGTGTGTCTTAATTTTTGGCATTAGAACTTCTCCTGTAAGTAATAGTTAAATTTCTGCCGCTCAATTGAGCTGGCTGATCAATAGATGCTACATCTTGCAACTTTTCAGTTATGCGATCAAATAACGCAAATCCTAGTTCCTTGTGTGCATTCTCTCTACCCCTGTATAGTAACATAACTTTAACTTTATGACCAGCTTCTAAGAACTTTCTGGTCTTATTAATTTTTATATCGAGATCATTATCACCAATGCGCATGCCAAGTCTGATCTGTTTAAGGTCTACAGATTTAGCAACTTTTTTCTGTTTTTGAATCTGTTTTGTTTTTTGATAGTTATATTTACCCCAGTCTATTATCTTAGCTACCGGAGGAGTAGCATTTGGTGAAATTTCAACTAAGTCTAATCCGGCAAGTTCGGCTTTCTGTAATGCCTCAGTCCTAGATAATACACCAAGTTGATTCCCATCTTCGTCTATTACCCTTAGTTCATTTGCGCGTATTGCATGATTTAGGCGTGTTTGTGGCTGATGGGCTATTTTAATGGCTCCTGTTACTTAATATCTTAATTTAAGATAAATACTAGCATGATTTAGAGAGGAGGTCAACGGGGGCGATATTGTAATGCTTCGCTGATATGCGCCTGTTTTATTTTCTCAGAGTCTTCTAAGTCTGCGATTGTTCTAGCCACACGGATTACTTTCATGTATCCTCTGGCTGAAAGTGCTAGTTTTTGAGCTGCCATTTCTAGAAATTGTTTTGCGTCGGGCTCTAGTCCAGAGAGCTTAATTAAATCTCTATTATTCATATGTGAGTTGCGCTTCTCGGGGCTATTAAACCGCTCGAGTTGCTTCGTATGGACGCTCTGGATCCTGCGATAGATTGCTTTGCTTTCTGAAGAGCCGGTAGAGTCCTGTAGTAAGTTTTTATGTTCAACCTTCTGGACATTTACTACAATATCTATCCTGTCCAGAAGTGGTCCAGAGATTTTCTTGCTGTATTGATTGATTTGATGCGGGGTACAGGTACAGTTATGGTCTGCATCAAGATAATAGCCACAAGGGCAGGGGTTCTGAGTAGCAACTAGCATGAAGTCCGCTGGGAATGTTACTGTGTCCTGGGCTCTAGCAACTGTGACTATACGATCTTCGAGTGGCTGGCGTAGCGACTCTAGGCAAGAGCGAGTATATTCAGGTAATTCATCTAGAAATAATATTCCTTTATGCGCAAGGCTGATTTCGCCCGGCTTAGGATTTCGCCCTCCACCAATAAGAGCAACGCTGCTAGAGGTATGATGTGGTGACCTAAAAGGTCTATAGGCATGAACCTCATTCGTGAGTTCTCCAGACAAGCTATGTAGTTTGGTGATATCGATAATTTCTTTTTTACTTGGCGGTGGCATTATTCCAAGTAGAGCTTTGGCCATCATAGTTTTGCCGGCACCTGGGGGTCCACTCAGAAGTATATTGTGTTGACCCGCAACGGCAATTTCTAGTGCGCGCTTGGCTTGTTGTTGGCCGTATATATCTGAAAAGTCTATAGACTTTTTTGGTCTGGTTGCTTTATATGTACTTTCTCTGAGCTTGGGTAGATTGCCACTATCGTTCAGGTATTTAACAATTTGCGATAGAGACTTGACAGGGTGGATGTCGATATCATCAACCAGACTTGCCTGAGACGCATTTTCTAGTGGTACAAAGATTCTCTTAAATCCATTTTGTCTCGCTATTTCCGCATGACTTATTATACCTCTTATTGGCCTCAGGTTACCGTCGAGTGATAGTTCTCCGACAAATAGAGACTCATTAATTTTGCTGGACTTAACTTGCTCGCTGGCCAGTAGGATGGATATCGCCATCGGTAAGTCGTAGGCAGAGCCATCTTTTGGGAGATCGGCAGGCGCTAGGTTTAGTGTTATTCGTTTTCTGGGTAAAGCTAGCTCACTGTTCTTTATGCTGCTTTTTACTCGTTCTTTTGCTTCATCCACAGCTTTATTGGCAAGGCCGACAATAATTATTCCAGGCAGCCCCTTGGTTGTGTCACATTCAACCTCAATTAGCTTGCCTTCAAATCCAACGTGTGCTGCAGAGTATACTTTAGCGGTGCTCATTATTACCTCTTATTCTTTCAATATAACAGATTGTAATAATAAAACAACGGCCTGCGAGTAGCCGTTGTTTCAAGGGTTTATCTTTTTGTTTTGAGCACTTTATTTATTCAAGTGCCACTATCATAATAGGCCTCTTAAAAGCTTATGTCAACACAAATATCACACAAAATTAATATACTTATCCACAGGGTATTTTTACTTAATTTTTCCTATCCTACTGTTGATTGAATAAGTTAAATAATATATGAATAAATTATTAATCTTTTGACTAGTAGGCCACCATATAGGGATGGATTATAAGCCTGAGCCACAATTTTGATAGTGATGCCGAGGAGTGTGTTAATCCGAATAGTGTTGGAGACTCATCGTGAATAATAATAAGACGCGGGTCGTAGTGTCGTGTGCTCGGTTTTTAAATGGTGGTCAATGGAGAAATGTAAATTTGTATTCATGACGCAATTTTGCAAGAACTTTAAATGTGTTTGGTGGGCATGTATATTTAATTATTCGGCGAATCATTAAATATACATTGCGATATCTATAATTAATCTAAGCAGTTGAGATTGCTGTGTGTTGTAATCAATATGAGGAGGGTGGACATAAGATGTGAGGTAATATAAATGTAAATATTACAACTAAAAATTAACGATAATTTAAGATGTTTGTTGTTTATATTACTATAATAAATTATTGCAAATTAATGAATACGCTGCTATGATACATACTAGACTTATGCAGATGGTAGTAATACGGAGTAGCCAGACGGCGATAGCGCTCTCTTTTTAGAGAGCGGTCAGTCACTGCTAGGATGATAAGCGCTACAAAAGTTATTTAAGTTGGCGGATTTATACATCCTAGCTTTTTTGTTTTTTGTAGTTACAATATATACCATATGCAGAATGATCAGATTGAAGTTGATGTAAATAAAAACAGCAAGCTGTCATTAAGGCCGTTTTTGTTTTTATTGATTCTATTTGTATGTATGGCTATTATTTTATCAACTACTTCACCTAATGGTGGTCCTGTGTATATATTGATATTCTGGCTCATGTTGTTTTTGCTACTACTGTCTTTTGTATATGCGATCCTCTTTATAATTAAAAGGTCACTATATAAAAAAATTAGCACGAGATCACATTTATACCTTTCTATAAATTTTTCATTGGGTCTTATAATGGTGCTTGGCTTAAAATCACTTGGTCAACTTGATCTCATTGATCTAATACTGGTTGCATCGTTTGAATTCATTTCAAACTTCTATATCTTACGCAGATTTTAAAGAAATATTGCTTGTACTTTGATATAATTATATTTGAACATGGAGCCAACTTTACCAACACCGATAATGCAAGAAATGAATAGCACGCAAGGTGTTGATTTTAATACTAATCGATACTCATCACCCGTAAAAACGGGAGAAGTACCGAGTACACAGGAAAGGGCAGGCAATCCACCAGCAAGTCCAGTAATACCTATTCAGCAATCACAGCAAGCCCAAATTGCGCCACAGCGACCTGTTGTTGCGGCCGTTAATGCTCCTGTAGTTGCCTCGTCCTCTGGCAGCGTAGCGATTGCAGACGATGTCGATGTTATTGAAAAGGAGTGGGTGGACAAGGCTAAGTCGATTGTCAATCAAACAAAGGGAGATCCATACCACCAAGAAAAGCAGGTATCAGAGCTGCAGGCTGACTATCTTAAAAAGCGATATAACAAGTCGGTTAAATTAGCAGGATAGTATGCATATAATTACGCTATTAGTTGTATTTTTAACTATAGGATCTATGATTGGTGGCGGAATCTTCTATTATTATAGAAAGATATTGCGAGAGGCAAAAAACTATGAGCGTGGTCTAAAAATGGTCCCGTTATTAATACACTTACCACCCATAAGTGATGACATTGAAGGTGGGGGTCGTGATTCTCGGGATGTTAGTGAAGAAACTATCTCAAAGGCTCAGGTCTTGTACAATATCCTTTCCAGTACTGCTACCAAGGGATTTAAGAGTGGATTTTATGGTCAACGACACATAGCATTTGAGATTGTTGCTAAGGGTGGAGTAGTAAATTATTATACTGCCGTGCCTGTAGCCTTGGTTCAAATTGTAGAGCAGGCGGTAACAAGCGCATATCCTAACTCTCGACTTGAAGAGGTCGAGGAGCATAATCTGTTTAACGAAGCAGGTAAGCTTGCGGGAACAATTGGTGGTGAGATGATTCTTAAAGAGGGTTTCGCCAGACCAATCGCTACCTTTCAGGAACTGAAGACCGACAGTATGCTGTCAATCCTAAATTCTTTGTCAACTTTAGGCAAAGAGGATGGTGCTGGTATCCAGATTTTAATTAGACCCGCTGGATCTGGCTGGGTGAATAAATCTAAGAAATATGCTGAGTCAATAAAAAAGAACAGATATAAGCATGGTCTTAGTAGTAGCTCTACATTCAAGGGGCTGGGGTCTGCGCTATGGAAGCCGCCAGAGCATGAGGTTAAGCAAGAGGAGAAGCAGTTGTCTTCGCTGGAGCAAGCTGCAATTGATTCGATTGAAGAAAAGACAAGGCATCCAGGTTATGAAACTCTTGTTAGGGTTGTTGCTTCCTCAAATACGGCGGCAAGGTCACAGGTAATACTGAGTAGTATGGTAGCTTCCTTTGCATTGTTTGACTCTCCTGGCAGAAATGGTTTCAAATTTGTTCCGGCTAAATCTATAGAACATTTTGTAACGGCGTTTATTTTTAGATTTTTTCCACAAGAAATAACACAAAACATATTAAACAGTGTTGAGCTTTCTACAATATTTCATTTTCCAGATCAAAAAAATACACCAACATCACAGCTTCAGCGTCAGGCTTCTAAGCAAGTTGATGGACCAAACGGTGTGCCAGAGCAGGGTCTTCTTCTCGGCTTCAATGTTTTTAGAGGTGTAAAAAAGGCGATTAGATTAAGCGAAGATGACCGTCGTCGTCATATGTACATCATTGGGCAGACAGGTACCGGTAAATCCTGGATGTTAAAGAGCTTGGTAATGCAGGACGTACTGTCCGGTAGAGGATTGGCCTTTATTGATCCACACGGTGATGCGGCAGAAGATATAATGGGAATGATCCCAAAAGAAAGAGCGGAAGATGTTATCTATTTTGCGCCTGGTGAGATGGATTTCCCTGTTGGACTAAATTTATTTGAGTATCATTATAAAGAGCAACAGGATTTCCTCATACAAGAAGCAATCAATATGCTCTATAAGTTGTATGACCCACAGCGTCAAGGAATCATTGGTCCAAGATATGAGCATCTTTTTAGGAATGCAGCATTAACGGTGATGGCTGGTCCTGATGGTGGAACATTTGTTGATATACCAAAGCTTTTTAACGATAAGCAGTACGTTAATCAAAAACTAAAATATGTCACAGATCAGACGGTGTTAGATTTCTGGCTTAAAGAAATGCCAGGCTCGGAAAGATCTAACGAATTTGGTGAAGTTAAGAGTTGGTTTGTTAGTAAGTTCGGTGCTTTTCTGTCTAACCAGATGATGAGGAATATTATCGGACAGACTAAGAGCGGTTTTGATCTTCGTGAGGTTATGGATGAGGGTAAGATACTTTTAGTCAACCTTTCGAAGGGTAAGACAGGTGAGTTGAACGCAAAATTACTAGGTATGATTTTCGTGATGAAATTTTATGCAGCAGCGATGGGTAGGGCTAATGTTCCTGAATCAGAGAGACGTGACTTTACATTGTATGTTGATGAGTTTCAGAACTTCTCTACAGAAACATTTTCAGACATTCTGTCCGAAGCTCGAAAATATCACCTTAGCTTGACTGTTGCAAATCAGTTTGTTGGTCAGTTAACTGATGAGATTAGAGACGCAGTTTTTGGGAATGTCGGTACGGTAATAAGCTCAAGAACTGGTGCAAATGACGCGGAGTTTCTGGTTAAGTATTTTTCACCCGTTTTTGACATAGAGGATATGACAAAGATGCCGAATCAGCAATGGGTAGCGCAGACTTTGTTGAATGGAGTGCCCACTCAGCCGTTTAGCATGGAGAGTGCTAGGTTGGAGATAGCGCCCAATCCTAAGTTGATAACTGCACTCAAGAATTTATCACATGCCAAGTATGGAAGACCAAAGGGTATTGTTGAAAAAGAGATATTTGACAGATTAAAAACTAACGAACCTCCAAGACCATCATTTGGACAATCTCAACAGAGTGGTTTAGTAGGAAGTTCTCCGCAAGTCACTGGTGGGACTCGTCCTTTGAGTCAGCCTAGATCTGGATCTATGGGTGCAGCTCCGGGTAGCTCATCATTTCTAGATGAGTGGTTGGCGAAAAGAAAACAGGATATGTCAACAAAGCCAGCCGTACAGAGCGTACAAAATGTTAGCAAACCAAAGCTGGAAAGTATTAGTGGCGCAAAGACTCCTGGGTCGGTTATTAAGACACCGGTACACCCTACGGAGCAAATGGCTGAGCGATCTGCCCCACAGCAGCCGCCAGCTGACTTGCGTAATATTCAGATGTCAGATCGTCCCGTAGAAGAGCTTGTTGTAAATATTAATAATGTGAATACTACGGCTACAGAACAGTCGTTGGCCGTTAATCAAGCCATACAAGATAGTCA
>Ga0116164_10001400_pt1 | contig 18272 bp, 8 predicted proteins | sample AD_UKC109_MetaG_FD_89888 | JGI IMG/M metagenome (GOLD analysis project Ga0116164, IMG submission 89888) | Active sludge microbial communities of municipal wastewater-treating anaerobic digesters from Hong Kong - AD_UKC109_MetaG | ecosystem: Engineered > Bioreactor > Anaerobic > Digestate... | reverse complement strand
GCGGTAGGGATGAAGCGGCAGAATATTATCGGATGGTAACCTTCGCTTATCAGACCTTTGATCAGGTCAACGGCTTTTTTCAGCTTTTCGTCTTTCTCACCTAATAGATCATCAGCAGCCCGGGCCATATCCAATAAACGACGGTGGTTTCGTTGTCCTTCATCCTCTTCTCCACCAGGATCAGAGCCGGGGGTGACATCAGAACCATCTGCAGATTCATCCACAATGATATCGAGAATCGTACGGCGACCAATTTCGTCGGCTTCCTCCGGATTTTCAGCTTCGGCTGGCGCGGCACGGTTGCGCAAGGTTGCCGCTGCTGCTGCAGGGCTGGAGGCCAGTGAGCGTAACAATGCCAAAGCTGACCACCAGCGTACTCGCTGATGGAATTGCCCACCGGTGGCATCTAAAACGGACTCGCGGGCATAATCCAATACCCGTTCGAATAACCGCTTGTATTCCGGACTGAGCTTGTAGGAGTCTTCGCGATCTTCACGCCTGGGAAAGGGAGTTTGAGAGTCAAGGTAGTTCTGAATGTCACCCCGCCGGCGCTGGATAAAGTGCTGGGCGAGGTGCCGGCGGTGACGTAGATTTTCCTCGCCGGTCAGGTCTTCGGGTAGATCATCAAATTCTTTATCCAGAAAGGTGAGTAAAGAACGGAAAGCTTCTTCTTTTCCACTGTGCGGTGTGGCGGTTACGAGAACGATGTGCCGGTCGGGATTCTGAGCCAGCCCTCTGACCATTTCAAATCGCTGGTGGCGTCCACCTCTTTCGGCACCGTACGCACAAGTATGGGCTTCATCAACAATGATAAATTCGGGGCAGGCACGCTTGAATTCTTCTCGCCGACGATCGGATTTAATATAGTCCATCGAGACGATAACGAAGGGATACCGTTCGAAAAGAGATTCACCCAGACTGAGATTCCGTTCCAAACGTGCTGCGGTGGAAGGGAGAACCAATTCTGCTTCAATATGAAACTTGTCTCGGAGTTCAGACTGCCATTGCTCGGCCAGGGGCGGAGGGCAAAGCACCGCCATTCTTGAAATCTCACCGCGGTCCAACAGCTCGCGGGCAATTAAGCCTGCTTCGATGGTTTTCCCGATACCCACATCGTCTGCAATTAATAAACGTACTGGATCCAATTTAAGCGACATCAGTAATGGAACCAGTTGATAAGGCCGCGGCTCAAAACCCAAGCGAGCAAATGAACGGAAGGGTCCGGCGCTGGAGCGAAAACCAAGCCTGACAGCATCGCGTAACAAACGGGCTGAACGATAATCCCCAACTTGTGAAGGATCAGGTAAATCAAAGGTCGCAGGAATCACTGGCTCTAATGGGATATAAATACCGGCAATTTCATCATCAGAACCACCTAAAGGTCGTAATACCAAGAGATCATCAGTGGAGTCGGGTAGTACGACCCATTCACGGTCGCGCGCTTTGACGAGAGAACCAACAGTGTAAATCATGATGATGCATTACCTCCAAAGATGGAGGGGTACCGCTTGATGAGCTGATCCCAATCGTCTTTTATGGAGAAACGAATGACAGTGTATCCGGCGTCTTCCATACAATCCTTCTGAGTCTGGTCACGTTGTTGCCTTTCGGGATAGATGTGATGGGGGCCATCAACATAGATCGCGGCGTGTTCCAGCTCATAGAAGAAATCAGGACGTGTATGACAGGTCTCCAGCAGATGTTGTGCATGGCTTGGCAACCGTAAGTTCCCTTTCTCGATGAAAGTTAACCATTCTTTCTCAAGGTCTGATTGGCACAGATTTAACAGGTGTTGAAAATGGTCGGCTCTGGAGAGGGTCTGTGGAGAGGATGAGGAGATACTCTGACTGCATTGCATGAGGTATTCTTTTATGGATTGCCGATCTAAAAGGCGGTGATCCATTTGATTATAATAACTCATCAGGCAGTCATAACAGGCAGCTTCACAATCCTCCTTCGCATTAGGCGCATGTCGTAAATCTTCGCCGGTTTGTGGATCGAAATGGCAGACTTGCAATGCCTGGGCAGCTACTTTGCCAAATGCACTTGGATCATCGACCAAATGCCGCAAAACGCCAGCGCCTCCTTCGGCAGATTCATAGAATAGAATCGAATGTCGTTCATCACTGTTGGGTAGTGGTTCCGCAGCGAGTTCACTATCTTCAAGTTGATATTCTACTTGAATTGCATTCTTCAAGGCAGCTTGCAAGGACGCCATCTGTTCAAGCTCTAACCCTTCACTCGGTTCGAACAGTAAACAGTTCTTGTGATCTTCGACAAAAGGAACAACCCGCATCGTTCGGGGAGATATGGGATCGTCCGCTTCAAGTGTAGATTGATCATCTTCCTTGTGTGCCCAGTAGCCTCGCTCGATATCAAGAATAAATCCATATTGTTGTGGATTAGCGCGTCTTCGCCAGCCCAAATTGATACGCCACAATGTAGCTGAATTCCCATAAGTCAATCTGCCAATTAATTTACCCTTGCCTTGTACCCCTTGTGGGTGGAAATGAATTTCTGCATTTCGGGCTGAGATGACGCCGCCATGATCGGCAAAGCGAATGGCTGTTCGCAGTTCATACCCTTGACGCAAGCGTTCTTCTTCATCCGAGGAGATCCGATCTCTGCGCTTGGTAGATACATTCTGCAGGCGGAAAAGATTGTTCATTGGAGCTTCTAACAAGGATCCACAGCGCTCGCAGCGATCTAGGCCGTCACCATTAGTAATCGGGTGCAAATATCCGCAGGTTGGGCATTGTTTGGCTCGTAATACAGCAAACCCTTTACTTGTGTCTGAAACGGGTAGGTTCACCTTGTTGATGATATAGCGAGATCCCTCATGATAAATAATTGAACGCGGGCCGAACTCCGAGATGGCCAGGAAACGTGGCCGCGACAAGAATTCATCTTCCTGACTTCGAATACGCCGGGCAGGAATATATGCCGAAAGTGGCAGGCGGGGGAAACTGTAACCCGGTAAGAAACCTTCGCTAGCAAAATAGCGATACGAATAAAAGTCCGATTGAACAATATTTTCTGCCTCAGTCAATAATTCCAATTGGCTTTCCGCCTCTTGATATAACCGTTCAGCCAGGCGTTTATCCTGAATAGACCGGCTAGCATCCTTGTTAATTTTGTGCTGCACTTCTAATTGGTTCATTGCGGCTCGATAAAGATTTCGCCAGCGTTCGCAAGCCTGGTTGAATTGAAGGTCAATTTGTGAAAGGACGCTATCCAGCCAACCCTCATTCCACCAATCCGTTTGATCCAATTCAGATTCAATATCACTTAAGGCTGCTTGCGCTTTCAATTTTGCTTTAACCCGATTGCCCTGTGAGTTGAGCGCATCCTCCACAAAATCAAGACAGGGTAGTTTTGAGGGATCAGAAAGATCGAGCAAATCTTTTAAAGAAGTGCCTAGGCTTAATCCTGATTCTGCTAGCCAGATGGCATGGACATGGCTACGTATCAGATCTTCATTCGTCATGTCGATCCTGGGTGGAGTAACTGCTCCCGAGACCATCAATTCAGGACGCTTGAAATAATACTGGTCATGAGGGCTGCCAATGGTGCAATAAGTAAATACCATTGCTGGTTGTCCACTTCTGCCCGCGCGGCCACTGCGTTGCGCATAATTGGCAGGGGTGGGTGGTACATTACGCATATTGACTGCGTTTAGTTCAGAGATATCAACCCCCAATTCCATGGTAGGGGAACAGTAAAGAATGGGCAACTCCCCAGTGCGGAATCTTGCTTCACGCTCTTCACGTTGAGCTGAAGGTACTTGCGCTGTATGTTCGCGAGCTTCGATACCAAGAATTTGTTTTCCCACCGTTTGGTAAAAATTTACAAAAAAATCGTTTGTCTTTCCCCCACCCTCAGGCATACGTGGAACCCGAATCGGATCGTGAAACGCAATTTTTCCATCTCCAACTTTCCAGATCATCCCAGACGCGAGTAATTGGTAACCTGGTTTATGGCCAACATCATTCTTTTCGTCGACAACCTTCTCTACCAGCCCTGCAATACGCAAGTTGTTAAGGATCTGATCGATAATTTCTTCGGTATCATTTAAAGAGATGGGATCGTGATATTCTGGGAAGGTCGTGTTCCTACGTAAGAATTGTCCGTAGCCTCCCCTAGATGAGAGGTATAGATTACCGCCATATTCATCTTGGTCATCAATCTTCCGTCTGGGAAATAGTATGGAAGAATGTTCCATTGCCTCATTTTCATCCATTGCCCAAGGAGCAATCAAGCGTTGGCTGCTTAGCTGCCGTATACTTTCTTGTGCTCCCTGGTCAAGATAGGTAACTTTGATCGCTAGTTCACGACGCATGTAATCTAACAAAACCTTGGCGATTCGTATTCTGGTTTCGGGGGATGCTGAAGTAAGCACTTCATGCGTATTCTGCCATACGTCTTCCGCAGCGCATAATTCATCTAAGGATACATATTCAATTCGAAGTAAACCAGATTGCTCAAGATTTGGAGAAGTAATGCGCCACCCGCGTTTGAGATCACGGTAGATTCTGTATCCTAATACCTCACGTAAGGCGCGGTCTGTTTCAGCCTTCTGAGCAAAACGAACTTCGGGGTCGCTGGCATAGTACTCGATTGGAAGGTCTAAGGATTGAAAAACCTTCATTGTCAAGACGTCATGAGAAATTCCTGTTTGTTCGTTCGCTTTCACCGCTCGATACAAAGCTGAGCGTAGTAATGCAATTTCCACAAAATCATTAAAATGACCAGCCTGGAGCGAAGCATCCTGACGGTTATCGGTAAAACTGAGGAGTTTTCTAGCTTTTGGCAATAAATCTGGGTCATTTCTCAACTTACGTATCAAGGACATACTGAGAATCGTTGTATCCGTGGAACGGCCTCCCGAACTGAGTTCGGTAAGTTTTGCAAAATCAGAGGATTGACGAGCTCCATAAGACACTCCGCAATGGAGGCAGAAGCGAAAAGGTGCTTTCAAATAAGCCAATGGTTGACCAGCTTCTCCTTTTTTTCCATCTGGACTGATCCTGACTACTTCGGGAAGGTTTTTACGTTGGCTTTTCTTGATAGCTAATTCGCCATTCCTTTCTTCAAGCCAATCATCTGGAAGACGGTCAATAGCATCATAATTATCTTCCGGCCAAGGATTATCTTGGTTTAGGTAGAGAAATCCTGGTTCACCCCCATCAGAATCTCTGTTTTCATTGAGCTCACGCGGTAGAAATAGCTCAGAGCCGCTTTCATGATCTCTAGTACGTCGAACAACATAATACTCTTGGCCGCATTCACGGCAAAAAGCCAGCGGGAGTAATACCTTTTCTCGTTCTCCGGGAACAAATTTTTGTCCATATACGGTAATGTGACGATCGGCTTCTGATTCAACTGATGCATAGACCGTATCTCCACGGCTTATAAATTGGTGTAATCGGAATGCAAAAGCTGGAAAATTTGTCTCCGGATTTGCAATCGAATACCCTTTTAACAGAATAGCCTGAAGCGCATGAACGCATATTTCTTCCGGCAATTTGGTCAGGAGACTTAATTCATGCCCAACCCCATCGTTACCGGTCAGGCTTTTTGGAAGGGCGCGTACCAGGCGGCCGCTTTCCTTATCAGTTCGTAATCCAAGTTTGCTCTCGACCCAGCTTGCCAGTGGGTGGTGAGTAACTCGTCATACGTGTTAGGCAAATCGAGATTTTGAATACTCGACTTAAGGTCAGCAATAAATAACTCATCGGTTAGTAGGTTCTCTTTTGTTGCCCGACAAAGAGTTTCTCCAATCACGCTTTCAGCGTGAACTGTATCCCCAAACAATATTGATGCGACGTTTGCAACTTCAACGCGCTGTTGTTCCAGGCTGCCTGCGCCGGCAAGAGTAGCCGATGTGCCTATACACTGTAATTGGTTGGCATGTAAAGCTTCTCGCACACGCCGAACGAGCATGGATACATCCGCTCCTTGCCGTCCTCGATAGGTATGCAATTCATCAAGTACCAGGAATCTCAATCCTTGCGCAGCATTAACCAGTGTCTTTCGCTCTTCAGGGCGAGTCAAGATCAATTCCAACATGACATAGTTCGTCAGTAAAATATCCGGTGGATTCGACATGATGTGGTTTTTTTCCTGGTCATTTTCCTGGCCGGTATACCGTTCAAAGGTGACAGGGCTTTTTCCATCTGGAAAACCATATTTAAGGAATTTCTCTAATTCACCTTTCTGACTGTTCGCCAGTGCATTCATCGGGTAAACGATGATTGCTTGAATTCCTTTACCACTCCCATTACGCAGTACGTAATCGACTATTGGGATGATATATGCGAGGCTTTTCCCAGATCCAGTTCCTGTTGTAAGAATATAATTTTGACCTTCTCGGGCTGTTCTGATTGCTTCTTCCTGGTGCTTGTACAATCGTAGCGGTTGACCGAAATCATCAGGTGCTTTTCTACGACGAAATATCCGTTTGCACTCTTTGTGTAGAACACCTTCATTACTTAGGTCATCAATCCATTTTCCAGGTTCAAAGGTGGGGTTTAGTTGAATTAGAGGATCCGGCCATAATAAACCCTGATCTATGCTCTGATCTACATAGTCCTTTATTTTTGGATCACGTATCCTAATAAAACTGGAAATGTAAGATGAATAATCTTGAATCAGTGAACTGCGAAGGTCAAATACATTCATGTGTTCCGCCTATTGAGTTATTTTTTAAGTTGCAATGTATATTGAAAGTATCTCTTCATAACAACATTACCTTTTTTTCTACGACTGATTTGAATCAGACTTGTTTGTAGGAAATGATCTTTCATCTAACCAGTTGTCTATCGTTTCTTTGCGAAATCGCCAACCAAACCGTCAATGCCTCCGGATTTTAAGACATGTTTTTTTCTATCCTGCGTAAGTTTGTAAACTGTGGATCGATGTAATTTTTGAAACGCCAGCACTTCATTGGCATGTAAGATTTCATTTGTATCAAGCATAAATAATATTGCAATTAAATATAAGCGATTATTCCAAATTCTTCAATCATTATAGCCTCGGTGAGAAAAACGAATATTTAATTTCCTCCATTGGAATGTGTTTTAAATTTCAATCGTTCTGGTGAAGTGATAAAAAAGGAGAATCCTGCTAAATAGTTTTATACAATGATAAAATATGTCAATATAAGTATGCATGTTGAAATCGAAAATAATCAATGGATGAAAGCCGATTTTGTGATTCAATCGGACTGTTTTGGATAACGAATGATGAAAATCCAAAGACAATTGGATCCTTTTTATGTCAATTAAGTCATTCGAGGAAATTATGGGGAAGATATCAACGAGAATCTTGTATCAAGAGGTTGATAAACAAAAGATCGACTTCTGCGAGAAAAGCCAAAAATCGATGTTTTGAATATCTGAAAAGTCATCAAGATGGATTCTTGCTGTTATCTGCACGGGAATTGCTCTATAAGAGCCTGCCCGGTCTCGGATGCATGGAATCGAATGCCGGAAAAGCTTCTGCCCTTATTTCGACCTTTTAAAAAACAGAATTCATCCGGAACTTCTTCCCTAAATGATTTCCATGGAAATTAGAAGCAGATACCTGGGTTTTCCAGCATGGAAAGCTACGATACATGATCGGGTAAGCTCAACCTCTTTTCTTAAGTCCGTTTAGAGAACAATAAGGGCGTGAGTTGTTGATATAATCCCCATAATTGATGCAATCGTTTTTGAGCACTTTAGAAGAGGCCCTGTTTTTAAGTTTTCTGTGAAAATCTCTTATCACATTTTTTATTTTAATTGTTCGAAACCTGCCCGAATTACTTTGGCAATTCCTTTCCGGCGTTGTTCCAGAAAATCGGCATAGGGTAATAATTCCCATCCCTTTGGGAGTGCATGAAAGAAACGCATTGTTTCCCACTCTTTTTCATTGTAGCGATTTTGATATGCAGGAAAGTATTCAGCGGGTGCGGTATCTGAGATCTCGTTATTGTCACTCCATTCAACAAGCGCAAAATTTGCGATCTGATTTGTGTCCCGCACTTCAGTGATTCCTAATTTTTCCAGATAGGCGCGAGGGAACAGATGATGTCTTTCCAACGCAGACTTTTTGGCTTTTGTTGCTGGATTGAGAAGGTCAGCAACCGATAAATTAGAGAACAAGACCGGAGCCTTCAGTAAAACCAGTGAAGCGTAATAAGCATAGAGTGAAGGCGTATTGGACGATGAGGTTTCCAACTCATTGGGTAAAGTGATATTCCAAAAATCTTCCGTTAATAAACTGTCGATAATGTGATTTAAAAGTTGTATAAAACCGGCAGCATCTTTCACATCTCTCAAACGGTTGAGATCCTGCTCCATAACGGTTTCAGATGAACTAGAATAACGACTTGTCAGTGCGGTGGCGAAGAACCATCGGGCAATGATGTTACGTAACGTATAACGATCGATACCATAGTCGTACATGCCGATGAGGTAGAATGCATAATTATATAACAAAGCAATTTTTGAGCTGATCATTGATCCACTAATAAAACCTGCCTGGCGAATCGCTTTTAAGAATTCATGCCAATTTTGCAGGTCCAGAACATGTTGTTGTACGGACTTTAGAATTTCAAATTGTTGAACACGTCGTTCGTCGGAGAATTGTTCTGTCTCAAGGTCTTTCCCACGCAGAATTAGGTAAGCATAGTTCAATTTTGCACGACGAAAACCAACCGCAACACTAACACGCAATAACTGATCAGGATCAGGTTGAATATAGTAATTAAAGGGTGATGGATGGTTGGAGGAGGGTATCCGTGCTTCGCGACAGAATGCCTCTAATTGAGCACGACCTTCATCCCAAAAGACTGACATTAAAGTTAAGATAAAATCTGCCTGGTTTAGTGAAGTACCTTTGCTGTTGACTCGCACAAAAATCTCAGCCACCTGTTCCTCATTAGCAACGCTGGAAATCTCAAGGGCTGTAAAAGGATAATTTTGAAGATTATTCAGATTATTAATGGCTTTTTTTATATTTTTTTGCTCATCTAGCGATACTTCTCGGTATGCCTTGAGTGATGTCAGGTAATTATCTGCCAACTCAAAGATATCCGTTTCTGGCGACCATATTAAGGATATGTCTGGAATATATTCTGGATTCTTGCGGCTGGCAGCATCAGTTACACGGAACTGCTCGGTGATCGGATTAAAGGCAATATAAATACGCTCTTTCCGGTAATCCTCATGAAGCACCTCAACACCATTAATTACTGCATATAGGGAGGTCAAACGCTGTTGCCCATCAACGATCATTAAGGTAGGCACTTTTTGCTTTGGGTTTTCACCAATTTGCTTGTAACCATTCGAGATTCCATTGCCCCAAAATAGAAAATACCCTACCGGGAAACCTTTATACATTGAATCGAACAAGTCGCGGACTTTGGTGTTTCCCCAGACAAATGGACGTTGAATTTCTGGTAATCCAATTTCTCCCATATCAATGTCATGGATTAATTTAGAGAGTGAATAATTTACTTCCTTAAAAAGCGTTATAGTCATTTATACCTCGATAGTGATTCCTCTGCTGTTGCTTGATTAATAGCCTGCCAGCCAATCGTTCAACTCGCCACCAATACATACATTGGTTCATCCAAACACCCATGCTACTTCAGCCGCCTCTTATAGTGTTTTCGCCTTTTTCCCCGAATTGAAAGATCATCTCATGCTTCATCCAGCGCGTAAGGGTAGTAGTGTAGAACTTGTATTTTTAGCTGTTTTCATAGATTCTGATCGGAACGTTTTCAAGTCCAGTATTAAGGTGATATTCAAGTAATGCTTCTTTGAGCAGCTTATTGATGATACTGATTTGGCTGATGCCAATACTTCCAGGCTACCTGGAGTCTTTCCTCATCTGACAACTGATAAATGGAATCTAAATCTAACCAAAACTGTTTGGTGGACTGTTCGGGAGAAATGTAATATTCCAAACGGAATGGATCGAGTTTCACGGACTGCTCTCAGAATTCGATTTATTGAGACTTGATTATACAGTGAAAATAAAGGATCGTCCAGCGTTGAGAGTGATTTGGTCTGCGTACCCAATTCCTATGGAAATTTGAAACCGAAAAAACAAGTACTTTATTGGGAAGCTTGATATTCAAGGGCAGTACCTGTTTGCGAAAGTGCTACTTTCCTAATTATCGTTTTTCAGAGGATCTCGATTTTACTGCTACGGAGCATCTGTCACCTAAGGAGATTGAAGGCTGATCACGAAATGTGTTGACTGGATTAGAGATCATGATAGACCGGATTTTGGAGTCCAGTAGATTCGCTTTGAAATAGTAGATAGTGAATGACGGAAGTTGTAGGATCGCTGACGATTTTAAAAGAGTAGCCTGATGCGTATGAACATCTGTTTCATCCGGCAATCCTGAACTTTGCAAACCGTAAAAAATCGATTGAAAAACAAGTCTTTCCTCCGAAGAGAAAATCTAAATATGAATGTACTTTGAAGATCGCTCGGATTTTCAAAGCAATAAAATGCCATCTTTCGCTTTTCCGATATTAAATAATTGTGCGAGAACTTTTTGATCAGTCTCCTGTCGGAGCAGCTGCAATAAAAAAACCGTAGCCTTTTGGACCACGGTTCTTTTTAGTAGCGGGGAGTCGATTCGAACGACTGACCTCCGGGGTATGAGAGATTTTCCTGGTTTCGAAACGTTTTTCACTCAGGCTCCGCATTTTAGCCTAGCCTGAGGGACGCTCTTCTAAAGAGGCCAGAGGATCTTTGGTTACGAGTTATTAGTCGTATGCTAGCGACTTTTTGTGATAGGGTCAAGTAGGACTTTTTTCGCGACCCGGAGGACGAAGGTTGAGTTTTGGTGAATGAACGTTCTCTTTTTGAAAAACTTTTGTGTAATGGAAAAAATCTTTAAGATTCGAAGCCGTTTGATGCTGTCAAAGCCTGAGGGATGATGATTGTGCAAGCAGGTGCCATAAGTATCTGGGAATATAGATTTTTGTAATTTATCACTTTCCCTTGATAGGTGACGGACTCCAATAATTGAGTGAAGGCTTTCACAAACTTCGCCATCGATTTTTTTTGAAAAATTTATCGAAATTTATTTAATGTGATGTGCTATAATCAATAAAGAAATCGAGATTATCATAATCTGGATTTCTTTGTAAACGCACCAGAGAAATTGGAGGGCTTTATATTCGTCAACCGTGTTTCAGAACTTGACCTGTTAGAAAAACGGTATACCTCAGGCAAAGCGGAATTATTTGTTCTTTACGGCCGCCGGCGGGTTGGCAAGACAGAACTCTTGGTTCGCTTTTGCGAAGGTAAGCGCTCCATTTTCTTCGTCTCAGACCTGGGCTCAGAAATATCTCTAAGGACCGCACTTTCTGTAGCGGTTAATACTACTCTATTTGGCCCTAACCAAATGAATGCGGTTTACTCCACATGGGAAGATCTACTTAATGCGCTTGCCCAGGCTGCACAAAGCGAGCGGTTGGTGGTTGTATTAGACGAATTTCCATACCTGGTCACAGCTCATCCACCTCTGGCGACCATTCTACAGCGTGTATGGGACCAGACATTGAAGAATAGCCAGATCATGCTCATTCTCTGCGGTTCCTATATCGGCATGATGGAAGAAACGGTCTTGGGATATCAGGCACCATTGTACGGCAGGAGGACAGCACAGTATCTGCTTGAACCTCTTCAATTTAAAGATGCCCGGCTTTTTTATCCATCCTTCGATTTGGAGGATCAGATACGCGCCTATGCAATTTATGGCGGCACGCCTGCTTATCTGCACACAATTCAACCCCAACATTCCTTGAAAGAGAATATTCTGGATGGAATCCTCAACAGGGGTTCATTTTTATATGATGAAGTACGCTTTGTGCTCCAGCAAGAGCTTCGCGAGCCGCGCAATTACTTCGCGATTCTGCAAGCCATCGCGGCTGGCAAAACGCGCTTGAATGAGATCAAACAAGCCACTGGAATTGAAGGTGCGACCGCTTATCTTGATACCTTGAAGCAGCTGCACCTGGTGGAACGCATCGTCCCTGTTACCGAAACACAACCACAAAAAAGTCGCCGCGGCATCTATCGTTTGAAAGACCATTATCTGCGTTTCTGGTTTCGGTATGTTCATCCGAATCGCTCGCAGCTTGAACGCGGTGGGGCGCATATCATTTTGGAAAACCAGGTGATACCTGAAATCGATCACTTCTCCAGTCTGACTTTTGAGGAAGTGTGTCAGCAATTTTTCTGGCAAGCCGGGTTGTCCGGAGAATTGCCTTTTGTCCCCATAAGTATTGGCAACTGGTGGAATGCGAACGAAGAGGTTGATCTTGTCGTATTGGGGGAGAACGATGCCATTCTGGTGGAATGTAAATGGACCAGCAAACCAGTAGGGGTTGATATTCTGGCAGAACTGGAAAGAAAGGCACAGCTTGTCAAGCCTGAGTTGGAAGATCGTCAAATCCGTTTTGCGCTGTGCTCCCGATCTGGTTTCACATCTCAATTGGTCGAGGACACAAAACGGCGGCAACACTTAACTCTATTAAATTTGCCTGAGATTGTGGGGGAATAATCCTTAAAATTGATGTGTGGAGTTCTCTTACCGCAGACGTAAACTACCAGGGAGGCATTTTCGGTTTATTCCGATAATGATCGATAGACGATTCTCAAATTCCCGAGATTAAAGCTTGCGCAATTCTGCTTGTAATGCAGGCCGGCGCGAATAGGTGCTTTTCAACCCCTCCAGGTAAGATAACCATTCGACCTTCCTGCCAGAGGAAAGGTAGGCTTGTTTCATCTTTGCCAGCCAGCGTGCTGCAGCAGCGTAATATTTGCTCTGGGTTTTGACGATTAATTCTTCTGCTTGTTTCCGGCTGGCTTGGATAACCCAATCGGGGCGAAATGGGAAAACAGCATCCGCGACTTTTTCGATCAGGGAATAATTCCATTCGCCAGCTTTATCGGCGACGCGGATCGCCTTGTCCCATTCCTCTTCAGAAAGATAAACATCGACAAGCACATCCATGTGGGGTGAGGCTTGAAGAATTTGCATGAGAACCGGTCTTAAATCCCCCCAATTCGTACCAGATAACTTCTTGAGTGTGCCGTATAGAGTCAGCGAAGGCAGGCTGGTGAATGCTACCTGGTAAGCTTTGATGGCTTTATCAATCTGCCCCTGGGTCTCTTCAATGGGTCCCAACCAGACACCCAGATCATGCTTGTTGCCATCCAAATCAAGCCCTTTCTCTGCCAGATGCAACGCGTCTGTCAAATGCCCGGTTTCTCGCAGTGCTTTGGCGACCATTAAGGCATCGCTGGCTTGAGTGATGGTTTTCCATGCAACTTCCTTCGCTTTTTCAAACTCTCCTACCTCTATCTGTTTGAGAATATAGCGCCGGTATTTTCCAACCTCAAGACATAACTTAAGATATTCTTCTACACGGTTCTGACGTTCCAAGATATTCAATTTGGCTTCGATCAGGATGGATTCGTCGTAATCATAATCTTCCTGTTCATCTAACATTTCGTCCGACCAGCCAAGATTCAGAGCAGCCAGGATCACATCCAGATCATCAATCCCGTATGCGCTTAATTCTTCAACCACTGGTTTCAATTCATTAAACAGGCTTCGGCGTTCAGTCTTGCTGAGGTCAGCGCTCAAAATGGCTTCAACAAGAGGCAGAGCTAATTCACTCAAAAAGCCGCCTAACTCGCCGTCGGAATCATCAAACTGTTCAAAACTTCCGCTGACCTCGGTTAGAAGAGTGGTCAGAATTACCAACGCACCTGGCGCATCATCCGCCTCCAGAAAATCATAGGCTGTATCCAGAACATGATCCAGTTGATCGACCATTCCGCCCATCATCCAATATGCTTCTGACATGCGATAGCCTTGCAGACTGTGCAATATGCTTTGAATTTGTCGTTTGTATGCCGTCTTTGATACTTCTGATTTACACTTATTCCGTTGTTGGGTGGGTTGGGATTTGGCTGACACGATTGGAATGGCAGTTTGCAGCCAGGAATACAAATCCGGACTTTTATCTACCATTTTGGTGATCAGTTGAACCAGAGTATCTTTATCCAGTTGCCCCAACAACTCCTTGATGTTTTTTTGCTCGATAAAAGCATCCGGGTTATGGATATAAGTGAGCATCAAAGCGACAATATGCTTGCAGTAACCACCCCAGCCCCCTCCAGGGGTGTTCCGATCATATGGACAGGTGCAAGAAGCCTCTTGAATGCCGCCTTCATCCATTTGGACATGTATTTGATAGAACGGCGCACTGCTACCTTTGCATTTTCCGGTCAAAAGGTCACCCTGCCGGAAGGTGTCAAAGATTGCGTCGGATTGGTACAGATCATGCCCCCGAGTGAAGCTTTCAGGGGAAGATAAGGATTTTAGAGTGCTTTCGGTAATTTTCTTTGTCATATGAATGATTCCCTAAACAATTGTACAGATGATGATTCGTTTCTTCTAATTTTCAGATAAAAGCAAATTCCATTGTATTGAATTTTTTGGTCAAAGTTCTTCTATCAAGAAATATGCAATATATATTAAAATGACCCATCTCAGTGCGCGTGCATAGCAGAGGCGTGGTGGGTACTGTTGGAATGATTATAACCAGGTTTACCTATAATAAGTCTTATCTGGCAAACTTCCTGGCAATCAAAACCCGAATAAGGTCATTTTGTGTCGGAGATTAACTTGAATTCAATCTTTGCGCCTAACGCTTCAGCGATCTTGGTAAGGAAGGATAAACTAGGAGCGCTGGTGCCATTTTCTTCCAACGAATAAGAACCGGCTGGAAGATTTCTGTAAGGTTGAAAAGCAGTAAGGGCGAAAAATGCTGGTCGATGTTCCTCAGACTGGTACCCGCGATATTCAAGATCGGGTAATGATGCCGCTGCAAGCCAACGGACTGAGAGTCTCTATCCTGAGTGGTAATGTTGACACACGCAAGCGTGAAGACTGGATCGCCAAACGTGTGAATAATCTCGATGTTTTGATTTGTAACCCCCGGCTTGTGGAAACAGGCCTCGACTTGGTGCAATTCTCAACCGTGGTGTTCTTCGAGATCGAATATTCGCTCTATACGTTGTGGCAACGCGTGCGACGTGTCTGGCGTTTGGGACAGACCCAGCCGGTCAAAGCGATTTTCTCGGTATACTCGTCAGCGATGGAAGCAACTGCGCTGGCTTTGATGGGAAAAAAGATGAAGGCTGCCCAGCTCGTTTATGGGGACGAGGTCGGAGGTGCGATTGTTCCGGAGAAGGAAAGCGACTTTCTCACTCAGCTCGCTCGTGATGTGTTAGAAGGTGCAAAACTTTCAGATCTACAGACCTTGTTTGCTGATGATCTGCAAGTCAGCCACAATTCAATGAGTAGCTTGACGACCCCGAGGGCAGTAATCATTCCTGGTCCGAAAGTGATGACGTGGGATGATTGGGTGAGCCAGAAGACGGTGGTGGTCAGGCGGACACGTAAAAAGAAGGTAATACCGAAGAGACAGATGGGATTTGGAATTTAAAATTCGTTAAAGAGAAGGTTGTCAGTCTTTATTAACAGCCTTCTCTTCCATTAAGTGCCGAACGTAACTATTGACCACATTCTCTAGCCTACTCCAATTGCTTTTAACGCAGCAGATAATGGATCAGAATAAAAGATTGGATCTACCTTTTCTAAAAGGTCACCAGGCACTTCTAATACTTGTCGTTTATTGCTAATAGGGATTAATACTTTTTTAGCACCATTATCAACAATAACTTGTAAGGGTTCCACGAGCGAACGTAAAGGTAATATTGATCCCTGAATTGTCATTTCTCCTAATACCACCAAGCCGCCAAGCGTTGGTTTATCTCGTAAAAGGGAATAAAGTGCAATAAAGAAAGCCACTCCACCTTGAGATCCTTCTTTGGTTTGCATTAAGTCAACCATTTGGACATGAAAATCATAACTATCCATATCGCGTTCAATTCCTAAACGGTTTTTATTGGCGCGCATATAGTCAAAAGCAGTAATAATGGATTCTTTCATCGTCTTATCTGGACTGCCTGTAATCCTCAATTTTCCCGCTCCGCTCATTCTGGATACTTCTACACGAGTCAATGCTACCAAATCGTTATCAATTAAGGATGCAGTATAGATACACCCAGGAGTTAATGGGTCTTGAGCGATTAAGTTCCGCCCTCCTTCTTCAGGTACTCCTACATAATACTCTCTCATCGTTTCGCTATCGATGTATGAAAAAGATGTTTGATAATATTCGAATGCCCCCATTTTTTTGAGTTGTTCTTTTACTCTTCTCCGACCCTCAAGAGCAATTTCTAGATATTCCTGTGTTTCTTCTTTGGTTGGGTCTCCACCAGGATGTAAAAGCTTAATTAGCCCGGACACTGTCCTGCGAACCGCTTTTGCATCCCTTGTGTTTAAGTCTGTACCCAGTGAGAAATAACGATCAATTACATCTGTATAATTACGACGGCGCAATTCACGGAAGGCTTCTGCAAGATAATCAACAACAAAACCATAATGATCGGTCATGAATTCATTTCTCATTTTGGGCATTTCCCATCCTGGAAGATAGTAATGAATCCGGTCGATCAAGGCCATATCTTGCATTTCTTCTGGTAATGGTTGAAATAAGGTGGATGTTCTTACCAATACGTCAACCGGCTGATTTAGGTTGCCGGCAAATACAATTGATGCTTCTGCAACTAATTCTTCCCGTCCTCGGCTAAAACTACCGCTTTCCATATAATCCTTAAGAATTTGGACAGCCGATTTGTCATCAAACTTGATCCCGGATACTTCATCAAAGGCAACAACATCCCACATTCCCACCAGCCCGACCTTGCGAGTACTCATGTTATAAAAAAGGTTCGGAACAGTTGTCTTTCCACCTGACACTAGGATCGCGTAAGGGCTTAGATCCCGATATACATAACTTTTACCAGTCCCACGCGGGCCTAGCTCAATTAAGTTGTAATTTCGCTGAATCATTGGGATCAGTCGAATCAGCATTAATAATTTGGTTCTTTTGTCAAATTGGCTTGGTTCCAGGCCAATTGTCCTAATCAATAAATCTAACCATTCGTCTGTTGATAAATTAGATCGCCTTTTGATATAGTCTTCCAGGTTAAACGAAGCAAGTTGGATAGGGTTCAATTCAGAAACAAAAAATGGCCTGGCTTTTCCAGATACTTCTTCATCTTCTCGATATTCCAATTTGACTTGCGCCCACACCCCTCCTTCAAGTAAGCGATCATATTTTCTGACGATTGTGTCAGGAATATGTAAGAAGCTGTTTCCAAAATTGACCATTTCTGCCCAATACTTTGTGCCATCCAATCGAACAAGGATTTTGTCAATGAAAGTCATCTCTCCTCGTTCTTTTACTCTCGATTGAGCTTTCATGGCTTCATCCGGCCGAATGATATTCTCTGAGATCGTGCTATTAACCAATCGTAATCCTGCCTCAATTGCAGTTGGATCATCAGTAGCGCAATATTTTCCTAATAAGTATTCCAATACATAAACAGGGACATTCGCCCCAACTTTTACTCTACGAACCAAATCTTTTCGTACCACTCGCCCCGCGAAGATAGAAGTGGCTTTTTGATCAAGATTATCCATAGTTCAAACCTCCTAAAGAGCGAATGCAATTGCTATATTAGTAACTTTAGCAAGCGTAAGATCAGTATCTGAATTAATTAAGACAAGGTCGACATTGGTCGTTCCAGCAGGAATATCGTCAATAAAAAGAGTCACTGTATTTGGTTTCAATGTTATTGATCCTTCTTCCATCATCATTTTCACGTCTTTTGTGGTTTCATCGAGACCATATGTTGCTGCTACCGGCATTGAAAGGACGTGATTCCCGGTTTTTAATTCCACACGGATTTTTGGCGGTGTTGCGAGAAGCTCAGTCGCGTTTCCATTAATGGTAACTGAGAAAAACCTTGTAGATATCTGTTTGCTACCAAGGATTATCTCCCAATGAAAAGCAGGTTCTTTATTGGAGGATAAAAAGTTCTTCCCTGGTCGAACCGATAGGATGGGGATAATTATTTCTTGGAGAGACATTCCACCGTGAAAATATTGAGTTGATCCACCTGCTGCCTTAAAGCACCCCAGTCCAATCGGGGTTACAAGTTCTAAATCACCACCAATGCCAAATGCAGAAACTGGTTTACGCAAGCACGTTGAGGCATTAGCTCCTCCATGACCAATCCAAACACGGCGATGTAAGTCAACAGTTTCGCCGCCTGGG
>Ga0116164_10001397_pt1 | contig 18279 bp, 22 predicted proteins | sample AD_UKC109_MetaG_FD_89888 | JGI IMG/M metagenome (GOLD analysis project Ga0116164, IMG submission 89888) | Active sludge microbial communities of municipal wastewater-treating anaerobic digesters from Hong Kong - AD_UKC109_MetaG | ecosystem: Engineered > Bioreactor > Anaerobic > Digestate... | reverse complement strand
TTTTCGGCCAAAATTTCGTGCATCTCTAGCAAGAGTGGTGTGCTCAGTGGAACATCTTTGTACACTTCTGTGAGCTTACTCATCATCCGGTAGTTGTTAATCGCCATTCATTCATTCTTGTCACGAGGAGTGCGTTTTTCGGCAATTATCTCCTTTGCGCGCTTGCGGGTACCATTTGCTCCCTCAGGCTGACTCGAAGCGATTGACTCTTCGATAATGCCCCGCGTGAGAAATGTTTGCTGTTCACTTGCAGTCATACGCACTTGGCTGGTCATAAACTGCCCGCCTGTGTACAAATCAAATTGATTAAGGTACTCGTCGGTATAATCAAGCCTCAACCGCTGAAGACACGTACCGTTTGGGGTTCTGATGGGAGTTTACTGACGATAAGAGCGATCAATTTCCCTAATAAGAAACCATACTTCCTCACTCGTCATCCCGGGCGGGGGCGCAACAAAGCGGGCCTTCTCCCAGGGAAGGTACTGAGGATAGTTAATAGCTTGTCGGTAACGCTCTAGGTCTTTGCGGTTATGGTTATACCACTCAAACAGCGTTTTGGAATCTACTTTACTAAGATTAGGTTTGCGTATGGCTACGACTTCATGACGGGACATATAGAAAGCATACTTCATTTACAATACACATTGTCATTGTAAGTGTTTGTAGTAGGTGTAGGCGTGGCGGTTATCCGCTATACTAGAAGCATGAACATACGCAGTGTGGTGAAACGAATAATTCCCCATGGACTGTTTGAACGTATCGAACCAGCCGGCCACTTAGCTGAGGCAATATTTTGGAATGCAGCCTATGGGTTCCCGGGGCGAGGTCTCAAGGTTATAGGTGTGACGGGTACCAACGGCAAGACAACCACCAGTTTTCTTATTCATAAAATGCTTATCGAGGCAGGGCACAATGCTGGCCTAATGACAACAGTAGGGTACGGAGTCGGTACGCATATCATCCCACAAGTGCACCACATGACCAATGTTACCTCACGTGAACTCATGAAACGGCTTAAAGCCATGAACGCCAAGAAAATGGATTGGCTCGTTTTAGAAACTACCTCTCACGCCCTGGCGCAGCACCGTGTTTGGGGTGTGCCGTATAGTATTGCCGTTATTACCAATATTACGCATGAGCATCTAGATTACCACAAAACCTTCGATCGCTATACGGCCGCCAAACGTCAGTTATTCACACTGGCGCAGCAAAACACTACCGGGAGACAACTTGGTATTGTTAATGCCGACGATCAATACAGCATGGGCTTTGCTACCGAAACAGAGAACAGTATCAGCTATGGTATCGAGGCGGGAGATGTCCGTGCGACCAACATTCAACTAAGTGCTGCGGGCCTCAGCTACATTGCCCAAGCAGGCGATGCAGAATATCATATTGTCAGTTCGCTTGCAGGCAGTTTTAATGTTTATAACACCTTAGCAGCTGCGTGCGTTGGTCGTGCTTTGGGCCTCACCAGCCAGCAAATCGAGCAAGGTATTGCTGCTTTAAAAACTGTAGAAGGCCGTATGACAACAGTTGATGAAGGGCAAGATTTTACGGTACTCGTAGATTTTGCGCATACCCCCGATAGCTTTGAAAAGCTTCTAAGCGACCTACGGCCAATTGTGAAGGGTAAGCTGGTAGTTCTCTTTGGCTCAGCAGGGCGTCGAGACGAAGCCAAGCGCGCCATACAGGGAAGAATTGCTGGCAAATATGCCGATGAAGTAGTGGTAACCGAAGAAGATGATAGAGATTGCGACGGTGTCGCAATTATGGAACAGATTGCATCTGGTGCTATTGCTAGCGGCAAGGCAAAAGATAAAAACTTATTCCTAGTACATAACCGCGCTGAGGCCATAGCTTTTGCAGTGAAGCGCGCTAACAGTGGCGAGGACACTGTACTCCTCCTTGGTAAAGGTCACGAAAAAACGATAGAACGCGCCGATGGGGAGCATCCCTGGGATGAAGTCGGGGTCGCCCGCGACGCCCTCCGAAACCTTGAACCTTGAGCCTTGAGCCTTGAACCTTGAACCTTGAGCCTTGAGCCTTGAGCCTTGAGCCTTGAGCCTTGAGCCTTTTGCATTGTAGGGTGTGGGTTGTTTGTTGTGTCAATTCTGCATCCAAATGATACACGCCCAGCCCCCATACCGTAGCAGCTCAACGTTATAGTCTCGTCTCCGGGGCGCATAACGGCTTACTTCAAATCTTAGGTAAGATTGTTTGGCTCCTGCGAAACTCGTTATCACTCAGACATTCTCATCGCTCCAGCAATATTACCCAAAATTTGAAGTAAGCCGCTCGTTTGCATAATCCCCGAGAGGTTTTGCCTCTTTTGGCTGCAAAAGAGGGCAAGGGCCGCTCCGCGGCCGTCGAAACAAATCAAGTTAATGAAGTAAAAAGAAACCGATTACGACAGATGGAGCTGTCTACAATGAAACAAACATGGGAGAGATTTCTCCACTACACTTCGCTTCGGTCGAAATGACAATAACCAATAAATGATAGGTGGAGCGTTCATGGAAAGCGGAAAATGGTGCAGGGGACAGGTTTTGAAAAATGCTACTTGAGGATTAAAAATAAGACTAGTAATGCACACTCACCCGCATACCAATGTACGAAAAGTTATACATCATCTGTGCGTCTGGTAGGGTCATGTTTATGCACCCATGGCTCATTGGCGTACCAAAGTTATTATGCCAATAGGCACCATGGAACGCCTCACCATCGTTAAAGTAGGTTATCCAAGGCACATTAGGCACCACATAGCTCTCACCATTAATGGTACCCCTCATCGTATGCAGCGCCCGCTTAAGGTACACCTTCCATTCACCGGGATCGCTAGGGGTCGCCGCTCGGCCAGACGAAATTCGAAACGATTGTATGACCTGGTCATCAAGGTGCATGTAGGCCATTTGCTGCGTAAGATTGACCTCAGCCCAACGGTTTACCCCAGTAAAAACCTTTTCACTATAACCACCCTCTTCGACTGTTATCTCGGGAGCGATGGGTTTACCCGTCTTAAGCGCCTCGGTAATTTGCGCAGCCAACTGTTTACTAGCGGTCAGTTTTTGACCAGGCTGCCCTTGTTGTAGCACCAGTTTTTCACCTGTAGTTGGGTTGACAAGCGCAACACCATCCCGCGAGGCACGCGCAATAGTGTTGGTAATGTCGGTGTCTACAAAGGCCTGCACCCGTTCGGGGTTGATACGGACTTCAATGGCTGACTTTTCGGGCTGCGGAATGATATCGATGAGCGTATCGATTTCTTGCGGCTCGAGGTAAAACACTCGGCGACCATTTTGCATCATCTTGATGTCACTTTTTAGAAGCATGTTAGCCGTGGACTGGGCTTTTTCGGCAGCCGCTTTTCCAATGATCGCGTTAGTTGGGGTTGGCTGTATAGAGATAGTGATTGTTCCCGGACGCTCCATACCCTTGTCGAGCGCAGAGGTTACCTGGAACATATGCACACCTTCGCCCGCCACTGGTGCGATCACTTCATATTGTTTTGTTTGAGGGTTAAACTTTATATCAGCATCTTTTGGCAACTTCCACCCCTTGATAACATTTTTTTCTAGGTATGCCTGTAGGGCGATTTTGTTCATCTTGTACTGTAAAGGGACGTTTTCGATGCGCCAAAAAAACACTCTCTCGAGAAGGGTTTCCCGTTTTGCAGCCGCGGCCAGTTGGGCAGTCTTATGGACATCAATCGTAATGCCCGCCGTCGAAGGCTTTGCGGTACTGTGACCATCTTTAGTAGTAAAAGCCAGCGTCACCGCCTCGGCCCGTTGCTTGGCAACCCGCTCCAGGGTCGACACCGACGAATTTGCCACCGGTACACCGGCCAGTTGTACCCCTGGCAGCGCCCGAGTGTGGTAAAAGGCACCCACCCCTCCCAGTACCAACAGGCAGCTGCCGATTACAAGTGTGGTGTAGAGTCGTGGTCTTGAGTGCGGACGGCTGGCCAGACCCCAATCCGCCCGTGCCTTTTTAACGTCGGCAGGGACTATCTGCTCTTGGGCGATAGGTGTTGTCGACTGCAGCCCATCGTCTGCCTGAGTCTCATCTGAAGGTGTTTCTGTCGAATTCATATGGCTTTTTCTTATGATTATTTCGTAGTATACGCTGAGAAACAAACAACGTCTATCTATTTATCTTTGCCGTAAGATGCGTCATACTTGGCTCACTGTGGAAAATAAGGTGAAGCCTGAGACGCTTCTTGGAATCGGCATTGAATACGCTCAGCGCAGCGGACAACTGCTCTGGGAGCAACGTCGTCGCCTGGCTGCCGGAGCACTCCTGGGCATGGTTCTGGCACCCGCGGTTGCTACCCAGCAGGAATCAATCGAACAATTTAGTGGTCACACATCGGTGATTTCACCGACTATTGACGGTCATTTGACCATCGCCGAAGGTGCTTTGGGGGAAGGTCGACTTGAGATTGATACCCCGCTCGGCCTAGGTGCTCGCATCCGACTTGGCCCAACTTCGCTTCCCCCCGGCCAGCTACCCGATGAATACCTACAATTGTTCCTGCATAGCGACGGAGAGATTACACACGCCAAAGAGGTAGTAGCTCGGCAACTTCGCCAGAGCGTATTGGTTGCATTTATCGGAGGCGAGCTACTAGCATTTACAGTTGCGGCGGGCGTGCAAAAGCTCACTAGCCGTCCCAGGGCCGCTCTGGCCACCGGAGCACTGGCCTGTGCGACCGCTCTCGGAGGCATGCCCCCGCTCAACACATCCCAAACTCCAGAGGCCTACTCTGGCTGGGAGCCGCTGAGCAGCATGATTGGAGACGAGGACATGGACTACATTCCCTCTCAACTGCAACCTGTCGAGATTAAAGGCACACTTTTACGGGTGGCGATTGCTCAAGCCTGGCCGCTGTACAAAGAGAAGTTCATTGTTGCTAAAGAGTTTTACCGTGGTCTTGAGACAGGACTGCAGTCACAAGCCTATAGGGTTGCACCCAGACAAGACGGGGAAGTACGCGTCGTTTTTGCCAGTGACCGCCATGACAACATCGCTATGGATGCCAGCATTGCTCAGATTATTGGCTTAAACCAAGCGGAGATAGTTGGTAGTCTTGGTGACGACACCTCCTCTGGGAACGAAAATGAAGCATTTAGCATTAACTCTCTCGCTACCAAGACCAAAAATGCGCCCCACAGATTCCAGGTTGACGGTAACCACGACTCATTGGTGACGCGGCAGCTGTTTGAGAAATCTGGGTTTGTAAATGCCAACACCCAAAAAGCCATCTCACTAGCCGGCCTTACAATCATGGGAGCGGCCGACCCCAGGCACAGCTCTCTGGGCATGCGCATGCAAAACGGCGAAAAGTCTATGAGCCAGGTAGCAGCCGAGCTCAAGCAGGCAGCCTGTAGCCGCAAACAACCGGTCGATTTGCTCGTAGTTCACGACTACAAGCTTGCCGAACCAGCTGTGCGATCCGGCTGCGCCAAACTGAGTGTCTCTGGGCACTACCATTCAGCCACCAAGCCCGAAACCATCACTACCTCAAATGGTCGCCCCAGCGTACGTATCACCATGGGAACGACGGGTGGCGCCGAAGATGCCATATCATGGGGTCCATTGTCAGTAGATGCCAATATCTTGGTCGCGGGGTTCATGCCCGATAGCACTGGTGTCATGCAGCTACACATGCTGCAGTCGTACAACTTCGATACGAGCGGCACAGTAGCCATCGCCGACCCGCTGTTTTACGTCCCTATTGCGACAGTAACTCAAGAAACCATCAGCCCTGAAGAATCAATTCCTCGGGGTAACACCAAAGAGTAGTTGGTGTCATCTAGTCATTGTCAAGCGTCAGTGTAGTGCAGCGGATGTAGCCACCACCCTTAAGCAGCTCGTCAATCTCTGGTGTACTGATACTAAATCCACGTTTTTTTAGTTCCGCCTGCAGTCTTGGCGCTTTGGCACTCATAATAACAACACTCCCCGTACTCACAAGGTTGCAGGCAAAGGCGATTTTGGCCTCCTCTAGAGATACTTCGATCTTTTCGACCGTATTGAGACTTCGAAGTATCTGCTGGCTCTCTGGTGTAAATGCCTCTGGACACCAGGCAATAAGGCCTCGTTCACCATCTCGGGGTGCTCGGAGCACCGATAGCGCTAGGTCAATGTCATAAAAAAAGCTATCAGGCCAGCCAGACGCTTTGTTAATGACTGCCTTACCTCGCCAATTGGTTTTCGGCACTGTTAGCAGTTGAACTCGCTCGTAACCCAGGGTCTCGGCGGCAAACGCTTGCGCCGCCTCGTCACTCCGGTAGCCTTGTCCGCAAAACAACAGATTACCACACGGCAGAGCATCGCCCTGACCGCTAAACCGCAGCCCGTCTGGCACATGCACTATTTCTTTGCCTAAATCGCGAAGCACCTGTTCGGCATACGCTTCCTCGTTGCTGCGTGCATTGGGTAGCAGGCTCATGACGGCTTTGTTGCCGCGCACCAGCGCCCAGTTGGCAGTGTAGACACCGTCTTGGCAGTCGACGGGAGGAGTAACTTTAACCACTTTTACCCCAGCCGATTCAAGTGCACGCTGTATTTCGCTATGTTCTGCCCCAGCCAGCTCCCGATTGACTGCCAGTGAACTGTCCATAAAAGGGTTAATTGCCGCCGTATCGTCAAAATAGTCAACTCCGCTCATCAGCACAGTACTATTTATATCTAGTGGTTGTTTTGCCATTCACAAAGTAGTATAGCAAATCGCCACACCCTTGCAAATTTTAACTATTCGTGCTATAATTTTATTCACATGTCACATGAATCTTTCGCTATGCATCCAAGCAATCACGCCTCAAATCAGCTTTGGAAGCTCTCAATGGGGTTGGACCTCCCCGAAGGAGTCGCTTTTCAAAGAATAGGGGGACGGGGAGTTATTATCGTAGATCCATCCGTGCCGTATCCTGACCATCTGACAGACCCTCGGCAAGAGAGACCATTAAGCGATATATTACTGTCAGGTGCGACTGATTTAAATAAGAATCGGGTGTACCCACTTCCGTCTAATTCTGCTAGCTTAGCTTCTATACTTAATGAAGCCGCAGGTGCGACTGATTCCTTCGAATGCGCCCCTGATGAAAGTCGTACCGTGGACATTCTGAGAACAATGTTCTCTTCCATTATTGCAAACCTAGCAGAACTCAAAGACCGAGAAGGTCTTATACCTGATGGATTGTCCTATGGTCAGTTCTTGGTAGAAAAAAATAGCGACCCTAAGGCAATCGGGTTTAAACTTTTACCACCCCTAACGCTCCAACAGCCAGAAACCAATAATCTTCATACATCATGGATGCGAGCAGGGAGGCTTCTCATAAAGTCAATGGTCGATGGGTGTGATAACGACAGCCAGCGAAATTTAGTGAGCTCCCTCATTCAACCGATTGGTAAGGAATTTGTCAACAGAGGATAGCTGCCATGTCAAAAGTAAAACAAACTGCATATAGTCCCCCTGAACTGTTTTTCCCCGAACGCCCAAACTACAGAGAACTACCTTGGCTAACTCTCGGCGCAACAGATTCGGCACACAAAGTTTTTTTTGTATCCAATGGAAGTGGACCACTTGCTGTAAAAGCGTATGTTGGGGAGAAAGCTCGTGCTCGAGCCACCCACGAAAAGAATATGCTAAATCTTATTAGAGAAGCAGGATTTTTGACGCTCACTCCCACAGGAGTACAGGAAAATCGTGATGGCAGCGCAGCGTTTTTATTGACACAGTATGTACCGGACCTGTCTAGCATGTCGTCTGTTGTACAAAACAGAAGTCATGACGTCGCACAACAAGTTCGCCGAACCGCAGCAACTCTTGGAGGGTACAACGGCTTAGGACTCAGCCACGGAGACGCACAAATTAAGAATTTTGTGATCGACCCGAGAGCGAAAAGACATATAATGGTCATTGATCCAGAAAAGGGTGGCTCACAAGAATTTGGCCACATCAAAAATGACCCTTTCCAGCATGACTTAGACTCATTAGTACAATCGTTAGCATATAAGGGTTATGGGGGCAAAAATCCAAATCAAGCTGGTGATAAAATTATTGAAGATGTTATTACTCCATACGTTTTAGGCGCGGAGAAGGTGGGAACCTCAGGATTTGACCCACACCAAATCGGCGAGACAGCACTGACAACATTTCTCGACAAGCATTCCGATGTTAACTATCGAAATAGTTAGCCACTATACCCAACACGTAGATGTTTTTTCTTCCAGCTAGATTTGAAAAAATATTATAAATGCTATAGATAGTTTATGAATATAGAGGCGTTTGAAGGCAATAATCACTATCTAAGCAATATGTACCGCCTAGAGAAAGGCTTGGTTGTTGCGCCTGAGGGCATTGTTGTTCCTACCGCCGAACATGCTTATCAAGCAGCAAAGTTTGAGGCAAGTTCAGGTGAGGCAGCTGTTACCTCGTAGACAACCCCCTCAGGCGTCGTCGAGACGGCTCCTAGCTCTAGACGATGCATGTTATGCGAGTCATTGGTTTTAGGCACTATCATAGTACGTAGTGTAGGGTAAGTGAGGTATAGAATCAGTAAGATATCTTGATGCGTATCACTTACTTGATTGTTGTGTCATGCTAGGGTACTATAGTAAGGCAAAGTTAGCACTCTAAGCACTACAGTGCTAACGCATATCTGTTAATTACCTTAGGAGGATGTATGTCAGTACCACTCAAGCCCGTTGCCGACTATATTGTTGCAGCGGTAGAAGAAGCAGCAACCAAGACTGCCAGCGGCCTATACTTACCGTCGGCATCGCAAGAAAAACCCAAGGTCGCCAATGTTTTAGCTGTTGGACCAGCGGTACAGAGTGTAAAAAAGGGCGATAAAATTGTTTATAAAAGCTATAGTCAAACCGAAATAAAAGTCGATGGCAAAGAGTACCTGCTTGTCCAAGAGCAAGATGTATTAGCCACGGTAGAGGCATAGGTTATGGGTATTACGAGCGTACTACTGTTTATTTTTGGACTGATTTGGATGTTTCGCATCGAGGCAAATACTGCCAAAACCAGCGAAACACTCGCGCGTATAGAAAAATTACTAGAGAAGAACACCAGTAAGGAGAAGTAAATGACTAAAAAGGTTTTTTATGATGATGACGCTCGTCGGCGCGTTCTAGCCGGTGCCGAAATTTTGTACAACGCCGTCAAAACAACTATGGGGCCAAAAGGCCGCAATGTGGTTATTAGTAAAAGCTACGGGGCACCCAGCGTGACACACGACGGTGTAACCGTTGCTAAAGGAGTCGAAATTGCCGATGTCGACGACGAAACTCTTGGCTACAAAGTTGGCGCCGAGCTTATTAAGCAAGCTGCTAACAAAATGAACGATGTTGCTGGCGATGGTACTACGACCGTCACCGTCCTGACCTATCACATTTTGAGCGAAGCGAACCGCCTGATTGCCGCTGGACACAACCCTATGTTGCTCCGTAAAGGACTAGAGGCAGCCGCCAGCGATGCGCTCAAGGCGCTCGACAAACTTGCCGAAGACATCAAGGAAAACCGCGGCCGTGTTGCCGAAGTTGCCACTATTTCGGCTGGCGATAAGGCTATTGGCGATTTGATTGCCGACGTTATGGAAAAGGTGGGCCGTGACGGGGTAGTAACCGTCGAAGAAGGGCAGGGGCTCGCGCTCGAAAGCGAAGTGGTCGAAGGCTTTACCTTTGACAAGGGATTTGTTAGCCCCTACATGGTGACCGACACCACCCGTATGGAAGCTGTTTATAACAAACCCGCCATTGTCATCACCGACAAAAAAGTATCGTCGGTACAAGAGTTTGTTCCATTGCTCGAAAAGTTAGCGCAAGCCGGCAAAAAAGATCTCGTGCTGATTGCCGACGATGTCGAGGGCGAAGCCCTTGGTACACTGGTACTCAACCGTCTTAAGGGTGTGTTTAATTCGGTCGCTGTCAAAGCACCAAGCTTTGGCGACAAGCGCGCAGACATGCTGCAAGACATTGCTATTCTAACTGGTGCCGAAGTTATTACTGACGACCGCGGCATGACATTTGAAAATGTTGGGCTCGAGGTTGTGGGCACCGCCCGCAAAGTCATTGTTACTAAAGATGAAACTACCATTATCGAGGGAGCCGGTTCGTCTACCGAGATTGCAGCCCGTGTTAAGCAGGTTGCCGAGCAGGGTACCAATGCTGCAAGTACCTACGACCGCGACTTTTATGACAAGCGCCGGGCCGCTCTTGGTGGCAAGGTCGCTGTTATAAAAGTTGGAGGCGCCACCGAAACCGAAATCGAAGAGAAAAAATACCGAGTTGATGATGCCGTTGCTGCTGTCAAGGCTGCATTGGCCGAGGGCATTGTTCCCGGTGGGGGCGTGACTCTTGTTAACCTCGCCGAGGGGCTGGGGACCAAAGGCAACAGCGAACAGGGTGCTGGCTACCAACTGTTGGTTCGCGCGCTTGAACAACCATTCCGTATTCTTATGACCAACTCTGGACTGAACGCCGATGAATGGCTGCCTCAGGTTAAAAAGGCTAAACCAGGCCACGGTGTCGATGTGAATCATCCAGAAAAGCTAGTCGACCTTAAAACAGCTGGCGTGGTAGACCCTGCCCGAGTTACCAAAGAGGCCTTGCAAAACGCTGTTTCTATTGCTGGTACCGCCATGACCATGGGCGCACTTGTAGTAGAGGTGCCCGAAGCCAAGCCCGAAGGCGGCGCTATGCCAGCTATGGGCGGCATGGGCATGATGTAATCTACGCATCAGAACGAGTGCTATGAGTGCCTCGATACCTCTCGAGGCACTTTGCTTTTTAGAGGCTAGAGCTTAGAGACCAAAACTGCGGCGTGGGCCATTAAACTGGCTGGTTGAAGGCATTATCGATCGCCCCACAGAAGATTGCACACCAGAGGCGGGACGATTATAGCGAATATCTGCATTGCGTTGGTACAAATCTAGCTGCTTCTGAGCGGCCATTGGATTAGTACGACGCAGTGACTCAAAATCCATCCGCTGTCTCTCGGTAAGGCCACCTGGCAACATGCTACTGAGATTGGCACGCGGATCGCTAAATCGGGCCTGTTGCACGGCCTGATGGCGAGCCTGATCGTAGAGCGCAGCGCGCTGACTCATCGGGCTCATTTGGGCAAACGAGTTCGGCTGACTCGTAACTGTAGCCGCAGAACGAGGCAAAAAGCTTGGACGTATGGCATCTGCGCTGTTCCCAAGTGGGTTTGATGATGGCTGAGGTATATATGTATTTTGGTCGAACACTACTTCTACATTATAGCATAACTATTTTAAAATTGCAACTTTTGCTGGAAAGACTCTCGCTTGTTCACATGAAGCTACGGGGTGCAGAGTGCTAGCCGAGAAGGATGCTTTGAGCATTTTTTTGCAGGTACCAAAGCAGCCAAATGCTAAGTAACAGCAGGAAGAGCAGTATAAAGAACTTGGTCTTTTCGCTCATGAAGCCTCCTTGGGTACCGCTACAACAACAAGCCTTTCTTTAGGGTTCCAAAGCGGCGTACAGGTGTAAAGAGTAAGCCGGGTGTCATCGGTAGGCTGCTGCACACTCACTTCTGTAGCTGGCACCGTTCTGCTTGTAGCTACCTGATACGTGTATAGTTTGCCTTGATACCACAGCCCGATTTCATCACCCACACGCAGCTTATCGAGGTAATAAAAAACCCCGCGCGGCCCCGTGTAGCTAAACCGATGTCCGGCGATTACGGTGTTACCTCCTTTGTCGGGACTACTCGCAAAGGGTATGCGCCAAGCACCCATGTTAAGAAGCGCGAAGCTGTTTTTTTCGGGTCCTTCGATGAGCCGAGTGTCAAGAAGCATGCGCGGTATAACCAGACCGTCATGCTCAGCATCGGCATGAAAGGCGCGTGGGTTTTCTTTTGCCAAAATGACACTAGCCTTAGCCACGCTGACTGGTTTGTTATTTTGGATAAGCGGTGTCTTGTGAGTAGTCTGCCAGCGATAAGAAACAGTCGGCAAAAAGGGCAGGGCAATGACATACATGTTTACCCCGATGATTGCGATGAGCAGTGCCCAGTTGGCTCGTCGCCAAGCATTGTCTTTTGGAACAATCTTCATAGCACTCATTGTACGCTATACGGGCTTAGGGGATTATTTGTCGTTTTTGTGAGTAAAGTAATTAATTTCATTCACGACATCTAGGAGTGCTTGGGCCCGAGCCTTTTCGTCACTAATCTGTTGGGCAGCAGCGTAAGCTTCTTTGATAAGTGCCGAGTTATCGGAACTTTGAATCATCATCATGGTAGTGCGGAACTTTTCTTCTGGGCTTTGGTCAAGCTGTCCAACAAGCGGGGTAAGCTCGGTCAGCGCCTGCTGTTTTAAAGACAATAGGTCTCCGTCGACTGGTGCATCTGCCGTGCTGGCCTGTGTCCCATCGTCTGATGCGGCAGTTGAGGTACTTGGTTGCTGTAAGGCTGAGCTAGAAGGTGTAGGTGTCTGGAGTTCTTCTAAGTCGCTCGGCATTTGCATGTCGGCCACTGGATCAATTCTAAGAGGGTCGTCTTGGGCTGCTGGAGTAACAACAGGCTCTGTAGCTTCTTCGATTGCTGGTGTTTGATTTGTTGTATCCTGATGTCCAAAAAGCATTGGCGCCCCCCATTTGACGTATAGCGTCGTTATCTTGCTTGTGTTTATAGTAGCAGAACAATGTGCAATGCACCAGGGACTACCCGGCAGCTACGAAAAGCTATGAGGGCAGAGAGCAGAGATGTGAGTGAAGCACACGGAGCTTAGAGTCGGGGATAGGGTTTCGGGCTTCGGGCGTCGGGAATACGAAGGCACACGCCCTAGTCCTCTACCCCTTATCCGTTGTATACTACTACTCATGAAACAGGAGTTAGAGCAAGCCATCGGCGAAGCTGTTGCCCAACTATACAACCAGGCAGTTGACGTTGAGTTAACCCGTCCAGACTCACAATTTGGTGATTTTGCGACCAATATTGCCCTGCAACTTAGCAAAAAACTAGACAAAAATCCCCGTGAAATCGCCGCCGAACTAGCCAAAGAGGTCCAGGGTAGCAGTTCTAGCGTAAAAAACATAGACATTGCCGGGCCAGGCTTTCTTAACCTTACCCTTACCGACACCGCACTGCTCGAAAGTCTTGCAGTCCAGCCTGACAAAACTCGTACCGACCAGATAGTACTAGTTGAATATAGCGATCCTAACCCTTTTAAGCCACTACATGCCGGGCACCTTTATACCACGCTGGTGGGAGATACTATAGCCCGTTTAGTGGAGCGCGCCGGCGCCCGGACCATCCGACTCAACTTTGGCGGAGATGTAGGACTGCACGTTGGCAAAAGCATGTGGGCCATTATACAGAGACTGGGCGGAGAACACCCCGAAAAGCTAGCAATCATACCCGAAGCCGAGCGAGCCAGATGGCTGGGAGACCGTTATGTCGAAGGAACAACCGCCTACGAAGAAGACGAGACAGCCAAATCCCAGATTATAGCCGCCAACAAACAGGTGTACGAGTTGCACAATACTAATGACCACGAATCAGCCTTTGCCCAAATATACTGGACCTGCCGCGACTGGAGTTATAACTACTTTAAAACGCTGTACCAGCAGCTTCAGGTGGTGCCATTTGCCCGATTTATCCCCGAGAGCGAGGTAACACCCCTCGGCCTTACCACTGTTCGAGATGAGCTGGCCAAAGGGGTATTCGCCGAGAGCGATGGAGCTATTATTTACCGCGGCGATGAGGCTAAGGGCCTTCACACCCGAGTGTTTATAAACTCTGAGGGTATCCCCACCTATGAGGCGAAGGATGTTGGCCTAAGCCTCACAAAATGGCGCGACTATGAATTTGACCAAAGCATTATTATTACCGCCAACGAACAGTCTCAGTACATGCAGGTTGTGCTAGCGGCAATTAGCCAGTTTGAGCCAGAGGCAGCGGCACGCACCACCCACATCACCCACGGTATGGTCAAACTTGAGGGCGGTGCCAAGATGAGCAGCCGTAAAGGCAACATTATCTCTGCACTCGACATTTTAGAGTCAGCTCGTAACGCCGCTCGTGAATCCCAGGTGAATGTGACTGATGAAAATGTCTTAGCCGCGGTAAAATATGCATTTGCAAAGGCTCGGATTGGCGGTGATATTGTATACAACCCCAACGAATCAATCGCCCTCGAAGGCAACAGTGGCCCCTACCTGCAGTATGCCCACGCTCGAGCCAGGAGCATACTTGGCAAGGCTATCTCAATGAATCAAGAGTCATCCTTCGCTGCCACGGCTTTGGAGGACAAGCGAATCAAGAGTCACGATTTAGAGACCGGCGAAAGACTCCTGGTCCGCAAGCTGGCCGAATACACAGAGGTAGTCAACCGTGCGGCAGTCGAATTACTGCCAAGTTCTATTTGCACTTATCTATACGAGCTGTCTCAGGAATTTAACCGATTCTACGAAAAAAACCGTGTCATTGACAACGACAGGGAAGCTCTGCGCCTGCACATAGTCAAGACCTATGCCGACACCCTTCGTGACGGCCTAAACCTACTTGGCATTACCGCCCCTAATAAAATGTAAGCGTAACAAAATGTACTCAGATACCACCTACCAACCCTTTACCTACGAAACTGACGATGCTGTCTATTTTTTTTACCAGCGCACTCGATCCACTCAACAACTGGTCAGCACACGCAGTGGAAATATGGGGGACCAAGTTTCCTACCCCTGAGCATGCCTACCATTGGCGCAAGTATAGTCAAATAGATCTATCACTAGCCGAGCAGATTCTGTAGGCACCATGCCCCTACGCAGCCATGATGGTCGACCGCCAGACTGACCGTACACTTAGCTTGCAGAGCTGGGACGACTGCAAAGTCAGCGTCATGGAAGGGCTGTTGCGTGCCAAAGTTGTCCAAAACCAAGATGTCCGAGATTGCTTACTCAAAACCGGCAGCAAACAGATTATTGAGACCCCTCCCTTTGATGACTTCTGGGGCTGTGGCCCTATAGGTGATGGGCAGAATATGATGGGAAAGTTGCTAGAGAAAGTTCGCCAAGAGATATCTTAAACTAATACACTGAATTGACATTTTAGCTATTTTATAATATTATATAATATGTGTATTCTTTTGAACATCCTTTATCCCAGAGTGAACGCTTTCGAGAAGCGGTAGTGATTGGCACTTCTGCACTGTTTGCTGTAAGTCTGATGTTAGGCGTACAAGAGTACCGATCTGAACATACTGAACTCGCAGCATATAATTCTGACCAGGCAGGAAATTGCCCCATACCCTCTAGTCAATCAGTTAAGGACGTCTCGCAGCTACTGGAGGAGCCGCCGCGCCTCTTTACAATTGAGGATGTTTTAATCGATCCCCTAGAAAGAGAAGAGACGGTGGCAGCAGAATATGGACTACATTTGGTGTCTCAAGATTTGCGTGAACGTGCTAATAGTCTTCACATTGACGAGCTTACCGCTACAGAAAGCCTCACGCTTGAGGAGGTAATTTTACTTAGCCAGGATATGGGTGCCGCCCATGGGCTGATTGTTTCGGTACCAGAGGAAGATAACGCAGAGCTTGGCTATAAGGCGCTTCATATTGAGTCACTTAACGCCGAGACCAAGAAGGCACTTCGTGTTACATTGGGGGGGTTTATTACGACTCTCGCTCACAAGCCCGTAGAGCTTGTGCAGTATTATGGCGTGACTGATGTAAAGCTGGTTATGCCCACTGTTGATAACGCGGCAGCGTATTTTACGCCAGAAACCCCACAAGCAGTCTATTTAGGGCCGTACTCCTGGAATGACACAATTATTCATGAGCTTGCCCATGCTAAAGATTTTAGACGCTGCGAAGGAAAAATAGGGGCTGATAGTTTGTTTGTTAAGGATACACCGCGTGAACATTATATCGGGCTTGAAGCATATCATTCGGCGTTGACACAAAGCCCCGAAAAGCAAAACGATACATCAGACCCACGAAGCTGGATAAATATAGCCCAGAATGCCAAAAATGAGTTTGCCTCACCATATGGCTCGACTAACCCCGCAGAAGACATCGCCAGTGTCTCGGCAAGATTACTTCAAAGCTGTCAGCTACAAATTGCGTATGTTAATCGTCTTGGGGAAAGTGCTGTTTTGTCGAACAAACTACTCCTAGAGGCAGCCCGTATGTATCAAGAAAAGCCCGGACTAGCTCAGCACCTTATTCGCAACAACAATAAATGCCCGACATAACCTTTGTAAAACCGGTATAGTAATAGTATGAAAATATCTCAATCAACTCCAGCGAACGATACCGATGCAACCGTTACTCTGAAAATCGATAAAAAGACTCAGGCTAAATATCCTAACCTGCGAGTAGTGCTAGAAGATCCAGACGAATTATTTAAAAAACAGGTGGGCGGGTTTGTTCACTTTTTACGGGAAAAGGCAGTAGTTGGGCTAGCGGTCGGATTTATTATTGGTCAGCAGGCGCAAGGAGTTATCAAGCAGCTCGTCGATAGTTTTATTAACCCCTGGATGAATCTACTCATTGGCTCGCGCTTGCAAGACAGGGTTGGCAGGGTGGGGGGTGAGGTTTTTGCGTGGGGCAAGTTTATATATGTGTTTATCAATTTTGTATTCGTTATCTTGGCAATTTACATTATTATGAAACTTTTTAAGCTCGATAAGCTCGATTTGCCCAAGGAAAAGAACAAATAAGGGAATAGACCCTAGGTGCTGGACATCAGGGCTTATAGCCAAGACCCTGTTCCATATCCTTCCATAGCCATACCCCGTTCCCCTTCGAAGCAGTAGAAGGTATGGTGGCTGAAATACCGGGGATGCATAACGGCTGATTGAGGGTGCTAGGTATCACCAGAGAAGTTTCGATAAGATACAACTGATAAAAAGTGTGGGCTACGAACGGATGTTGGCGAGGAGGGCGGGGAGCTCTCGTGGAGTGTGAATGATATGCTCGGCACCCTCAGCACGCAACGTTTTTTCGTCGAAAAATCCATACGCCGCTCCCACGAATTCTACACCGGCAGCAACTGCAGCCGCATAATCAGTCGGCATATCACCTACATAGACTGTTTCGCGAAGGGAAACTCCGAGAGTTTTTACTGCCATTAGTATGCCCTGTGGGTGTGGTTTGTGTTCTGTCAAATCCTCGGCGCCGATGATTACATCAAACACACTGTCTTGTAGCCCGAGTTGCTCAAACTGTAGCATTGACTTTTTGGCTGCGGTCACCAACCCCACCGCATAGCCGTTCGCTCTTACATTTTTGAGCATTTCAGCAGTCCCCTCAAACAGAGTGACATCTTCAGAAAGTATGTCTTTTGTTTGGTAGTACACCTTTTCAAATTCTTCGGCAGACACGTCTGGCAAAAACGCCTGCCTGACAAAGCTGGAATGATGTAAATGGGGTGTCAATTCTTCTGTCGAGGGCATTGTCGCCCCATGATGCTCAAGAGCCGCCTTTAGGGCACCAAGTATAACGTGTTTGGTGTCGCGTAGTGTGCCATCGTAGTCAAACAGTACTGCTCGGACGGCTGTTTCTTTATTCATGCACGACACCATTTGTTTTGAACCATTCAAGATAGTAGTTAAGTTCGGCAATACTGGCCTGAATATCGTCAAACGCACGGTGAACATCTTTTTTTTCATACTCTACGCCGTAAGCGCCTTGCATGAACACTTTCCAGGCACTCACGTCGAGCATGCGGTAGTGGAGCTTTAGGTCGAGCGCTCGCCACCATTGCCGTATAAATGCCCGGTCACTATGAATGCTATTGCCGGCAAGCACCGCTGGCTCATCGCCAAAATGCTTTTCGATGAGCGCAACGAGTTCTGACTCTATAACATGGGTGGGTTTGCCATCGACCGTTTTACGCACAAACTCGTCGCGGTTGGCGGGATAGTTCTGCCACCAGGTATTTTTTTGCATGCGGTCGAGCACTAGTTCGGCTGGATGCTGTACGATTGCCTCGTAGGTTTCGAGGGTGTTGAAGGCAAAGTCTGTGACTTCGGCGGCCACTTCTAGAATTACGTCTTGACTGGCATCGAGTCCGGTCATTTCTAGGTCAACCCAAAATAGTTTGGTTGGTATGGTGTTTTTCATTGGTATCAATAGTCTACCACAGGGCAATACATGGAAGTTTGAAAGAATCCATCAGAGCACCTTCCTTTGCCAACGCTACAGAGGACAAGGAGCTTAGAAGAGGTATCAGGGCAGAGGTGTGAGGTAAGGGCAGCAAGCTTAGGGTATCGGGCGCCGGAAGCACAACTACGGC
>Ga0116164_10001388_pt1 | contig 18353 bp, 12 predicted proteins | sample AD_UKC109_MetaG_FD_89888 | JGI IMG/M metagenome (GOLD analysis project Ga0116164, IMG submission 89888) | Active sludge microbial communities of municipal wastewater-treating anaerobic digesters from Hong Kong - AD_UKC109_MetaG | ecosystem: Engineered > Bioreactor > Anaerobic > Digestate... | reverse complement strand
TTGTTTAAGCTTCTTTAAGGTTGCGATTACCTTTCTTCCGAAGAAATCATCGCAACCTTAAAGAAGCTTAAACAATGGATCAAATCGGATATTTTTGTGCAGATTGCCGGCGGCGAACCTCTTATTTTTAAAGGTATTTTCGATATATTTTCGTTCTGTTCCCAAAATGGAATAATCTGCAAAATCAGCACTAACGGCATCGCTTTAACGGAAAGCAATTGCGATAAAATCATCGCTTCCAAACTGCCCTATCTGAGCGTTTCCATCGACAGTCATCTACCTGAAATTCATGATAAATTCCGCGGCGTCGAAAAAACTCTGGAAAAGGCGGTCAACGGCATAAAATACCTTTCCGAACACGGAAACCTGACTTTGGGAATTTCCTCCATTCTCATGAAAGATAACGTAAGTACCTTCGATAAATCCGTGGATTTTTTTTTGGATTTACCCATTCACAGATTGCTGATCCAACCCATCCGCCTCTGGACGGAACAACTTCCGATCGAAAGATGGAAAGAATACGAATATTGGATCAATGATCTGCCTGCTCTGGAAAAATTTATCACCTTCCTGCTGGCAAAGAAGAAGGAAGACAACCGTATTATGAACACGGAACAGGACATTCGGGATTGGTATCGTTATTTTCAATCCCCGGCTGCGATGAGAAATGACCACACTAAAAAATGTACCATCGGTTATGACCGGTTGTCTGTCACTTATCGTGGCGATGTTTTTCTGGGCTGCACTTCGTTCGGTTCTGTGGGCAACATCAAAACCGACGATATTCGCCAAATCTGGTATTCAGCCAAAGCCGAAGAAATCAGGAAAAAAATGCTGAAATGCCAACTGCCCTGCACCAGCAATTGTTATAAAGACCTTTCTCTCAAAGAAAAAATAAAGAAAGCAAGATTGCTCATCAAATCGGGATTGTTTGATAAGAAATAATCATGAATTTTCGCGGCATATCTCCGTAGAAATGCTATCTGTATCATAAATCTTCTTTCATTTTAAACAAAAAAACAATCCTGGAGAGAAGGATTTAAACTAGCTTCTTCATGAAGGTTTATTGTTGATAATTTGCATAATATTCAGGCACGTGTTGTCGTAGAGAATGTTGATATCCAAAAATTACCTGAGAAAAATGGTTTTCGTCATAAGACTTTAAAACTAAAAAAATTTCTTTAATCAACTGGACGTTGTCTGTTACAAAATGTCTCAAGATGAATTCATAACACTATAAATTATTTATGATTAATTTCTGTTCGATATCTCAATTTATCGCGTATTCAATCTTGTTTATTTTAGATCACCGTCCCATTTAGGCTGATTCATAATGAATTAGTCGGTAAGTTTGAATTTCTTGCCGCAATATTTTCTATATTTATTATTTCCTTTATTTTCAGCAGCTTATACATACTTTTATCATATGGCATTCGAAATGCTCCCTTTTTTAATTAAGAAAAAGGAGTGATTTATGAGTAAAGAAGAATGTTACATCATGATAATTGATGATAATGTATATACTCTGAAGAGTGTTAGTAATGCCTTGGAAATGAACGGCTACCCGGCACGTAGTTATTGTAATCCGCTAAACGCGATTCTTGATTATAATCCTGAACGTTTTCCACTTGTTATAACTGACTATCAAATGCCGGACGCTTCGGGCTTGGATATACTAAAATACATTCGTAAAATAAAACATGATGCTCATATTATTATCTATACAGGTCTTAACGATGATTCGGTTAGCCGTGAAATTCAAAAGTATGGCGCCGACGAATTTTATAAACCTTTGGATATCGAAAAACTAATTCAAAGAATTGAAGAAATAATGAATAAAAAGGAGAAAAAATGAAAAAAAGAACATTCCTTTGTTTAGTTCTTGTGTCACTTGGTTACCTCTTCGGTCTGGATAACTGGAATGGGTACACTTGTCCCAATGACGTGATGGACATTTATGAAGACGTCGATTATCTTTGGCTCGCTACTGATGGCGGATTGGTCAAAATGAACAAAATAACCGGAGAACATGAAGTCTATAATTCTGCTAATAGCTTTCTTACTACAAATTTTTTAACGACAGTAGAAAAAGATGCAGCCGGTAATCTTTGGGTGGGATCATCTATTAGTGTCGGTGATATGGCAAATGGTTTTTATACCAGCGGGGGAATTCATATATTACATCCCGATGGAACCACTACATATTATAACCAGCTTAATTCACCCCTTCCATCAAATCACGTTCGAGATATTAAATTTGATAGTGAAGGAAACACTTGGATTACCATGTTTAGAGCTGGCGTAACTAAAATTGATATCGATGGTAATTGGACTAATTTCAATATGAATAATTCCGGTTTAAATTCCAATTCTGTAAATTCTGTCGCTATCGACCACAACGACGAGGTGTGGTTCGGACTGTTATCTTTTAGTAATGGCATTAGCATGACCGGTGGTGGTTTGGCTCATTATGAAGATGATACCATCATAGATTATACTAATTTATTACCAGCAACCGAATCACATAATATTATGCAAGTAAACTTCGATGAAAATGATATTCTTTGGATAGCTGCATCCTATGAAGGTTATTTCTCTTACGATGGAACTAACATAACTCAATATTCCACTATTGAATATTCATCTGTGAACGCTCTTCAAATAGTTGATGGTAATCATTATCTGGCTACTAATTTAGGTTTAACACTATACGAAAATGGTGTATGGACCCAATATAATGGATCTAATAGTATCATGAATGAATATTGCTTGCGATCGATCTTAGTCGATAATGACAATGTATGTTGGTGTGGTAGTGAATACTGGAGCTTCTTTCGTTACGCAAATGGATCGATTACCGAATATCCCATTTTGGATGAAAATAGTTTTATTAACAGTATTTGGATCGATGACATTGCTGTTCAGTCGGATTCATCGATTTGGATAGGTAATGGCTTCAATTTGATTAATAATGGCATTGGCGGACTGGTACATTATAATGGTGGTAATGATTGGACTACTTACAATTTTGAAGATACCGGTGATTTTCTTTATAATGATATTTTCATCAGAAACAGAACCGTATATGTAGCAACGGGCAATGAATTCGATTACGGCGGTATCATGGTTTACGATCAGGGAAACTGGACACGCTATGATTATGCTAACACTAATGGAGGATTCCCTTTTGTAGCCGCAGATAATGTTGCGGTTGGTAATTCCGGTACTATCTATGCCTCCCGTGTTTGCGGTGGTATTTGTGTTTTCGACGGGCAAGATTGGTTTGAGTTCAGCATACATAACAGTTCATTGGCTAGTGATATTATCTATACTTTGGTAGCGGACCCCGATGAAGATAATGTACTTTGGATCGGTACTGCTATTGGCTTACAACGTATGGTGTTCGACAATAATGACACAACATTTGAAAATATTGCTTGTGGATTGGGTTGTATTTCTAGTTTGAATTATGATGAAAATCATCATCTTTGGGTTGGTTCTACCGAAGGCGCAACCATGTACGATGGTTACGAATGGCATAATTATAATAATATCCTTCCTACCATACCAACCAGTGGTTACATAACAGGAGTTTGGGATATAGATGTTGATCAATATGATCGTGTCTGGTTCGCCACTGATTGTGGAATATATGTCCTCGACGGTGAAGAAGTCACCGCATACAATTCCGAAAATTCTTCTCTGCCGATAAACGCTATCCATAACATAGAACTCGACTTGAATAACAAAATATACATCGGAACGTATGCTTGCGGATTATATAGTGCAGAATATAGTGCGCCAGTCAGCAAAGATAATTCATTGAGTGTAAAACCTTTCGTTACTCACAATAATTATCCCAATCCCTTCAACCCATCTACTACAATTCGTTTTGAAATACCGGAAGCCGGTCCGGTTAGAGTCGAGATCTATAATGTTAAAGGTCAGATAACAAGTACTTTAATGAATGAGGAGCTTTGCGCCGGCACACATTCAATTATTTGGAATGGTACAAACTACACCGGTAACACCGTTGCCAATGGTGTTTACTTTTACAACATTCGTTATCAGGGTAATAACTACATCCACAAGATGTTGTTGCTTAAATAAAAAATTATAATGGCTTGGCGGATAATCCGCCAAGCCAACTAAAGGAGAAACGATGAAAAACAAATTACAGTTATTTCTGGCTTGTACACTTTTGTTAACCGTATCTGTAGCTCATGGTATCGGATTTTTCGAGAATTGGAGTTCCGGTAGCTTCACTACAAACAACTGGACTTTTGAAAACAATCAACAGGGAAATTGGGCAATTGCTAATGAATTTCCACCTTACAACGAAGTGGCTCAGTTCATGTGGAGTGAGGAACTCAATTATTCCTATACTTTATTGAGTCCGGAATTCGATGGTTCTGCCAGTACATCCGTCACTTTGTCATACAGTTTGTATTATGAGCATTATGCCTTAACTGGTTGTGAGTTTTTGAATGTTGATGTCTATGATGGTTCTCAATGGCAAAATGTCATCAATTATGATAATAGCGTTCAGTCTTATGGCTGGGCCACCGAAACCTTCGATATCTCTGCTTATACCGTCGGACATCCTTTTCAGATCAGATTCCGCGCTTATGGAGCCAATGCTTATGATATAAACTGGTGGGAAATCGATAATGTTATCGTTAATGACGGTGAGCCTCTGCCTCCCGCTTGTGTAAGAGGTCATGTAATGTTCGGACAGGATTTTATTCCAATTCTTTCCGCAACAGCCATCGTAGATGGAGAAGCTCAATTGACCTTAAATGATGGAGGAATGGGCTCAAATAATTACGGTTTTGAATTTGACAATCTTGAACCCGGTAATCATACAATTTATTGTTGCAGCGATAGTTTGGAACCATTTGAATATACATATAATTTAATTCCGGGCAGCACTATCGATTTAAACATTTTTTTGGAACATCGTTTTATATATCCGCCATGTTATCTGGAAGCAGAAGCAATCAATATGACCGATGTTGAGCTGACTTGGCCAAATTGTGAATCTGATCAAACGATACATTTCTTCTATGATGATGGTAGCCCTGAATTTTACCATGATTTTCAAGGTTCCGGTACTTCTCAGGTTATTGCTAACAAATTTGATATAACAAATCCTATTCGTTTGAAATCTCTCTCATATTTTATTGAGTTCGGGATGTCTATGCCAATGTTCGATAATCCGGCTTTAGAATGTTATATCGTTGGTGAGTCGGGTGGAAATCCGGACATGAACAATATTTTGGCTGGTCCAATCGAAATAACCGATTTTCCTTCCAATAATCCTACCGATCCTTATTGGGTAAGTTTTGCTGTAGATAGTTATATCGAGAATGGACAAAGTGTATTTGTCTGTTTGGAATGGCAACAAGAAGTTCCCACTGCAAACTATTTTTCTTTAGGATGTGATGAAAATTTACCCATAGCAAACATGAGTATAATTTCCACCGATGGAGGAATAACCTGGTTACCTCTTAATAATCCTTATCCTTTTAACGCCATGATTCGTATGAATGCTTTTCCAACAGCATCCGACGAAGTAGATAATTACAATATTTATCGTAATAATGAATTGGTCCAGTCCGTAACTGATACCACTTTCATTGACAGTGGTCTTGAAGCTGGCATATACACTTATTATGTTAAATCTCAATACATGGGAATCGAATCTTTATCTTCACCGGAAGCAACCGTGGAAGTTGGTTTTGTAGCAAATAATCCTCCGATTTTATTAGAACCAATATTACATATTGCAGATAATAATTGTTATGTTGATTTGAATTGGACCAATTCAACAAATAGTACAACCAGTAGAGAATTAATTGGTTATAATGTTTATCGCGATGGTATTCAGTTAAATAATGAAACCCTTCCCATCTCACCATGTAATTATCGGGATTACAACATTGCAAATATCCAAACCTACGAATACAGTGTTACCAGTGTTTACGATGAAGGAATTTCCGAACCTTCTAATGTGCAACCAATTCAAATACTGTTTCCACCTCTTAATTTCTATGGCTTGCCAGACCAGAATCAAGCAGAGTTATTTTGGACATCTCCGGAAATTCCCAATGGATATCTTATCGATGGATATAATATCTATCGTGCAGGGAATTTTGTCTGTACGATAACCGATACGTTCTTTATCGATACCGACGTTATACCGGACGAAACATATAATTATAGAATTACAACACTTTATCCCAACGGTGAATCAATACAAACCAATAATATTCAAGTTACAATCGGAGAAGAAGTAATGCTTCCGGCAACGAATCTGTCTGCAGAGATAACCAATCAGGATGTGGCACTTTTCTGGGATCGCCCGGCAAATACCGGTGAATGGAAAAGTTGGGATGATGTGACAGTTGGAGGTTCTTTCGGATTAGATGATGGAGCAACATTTATCGCTGCAATCAAACTCGATACAGACGATCTTACCGGTTTTGATAATTATAAGTTGAATCGTATTGGATTCTTCCCTGCCGGTGAAGCAGATTATTATCTCAAAGTTTGGTCTTCGGTGCAATTTAGTCCGGGGGAATGGCAATTAAGTGTAGATGAAGAAATTACCGAAGTAATTTTAAATGACTGGAACATAATAGAAATTCCGGAAATCACAATAAATGAGGGAGAAACGGAATTTATTATTGGTATTGAATGCGCAAATTATACTTCTGCACCTTTAGCTTATGACTGTGGTCCGGTTGTTTGTGAAAATGCCGATATGCTGGGTGAATTCGATAACTGGCAACATTTGAGCAGCGATTATGCCATCGATGCCAATTGGAAAATCAAAGGATTCCTGAAATACTCTGAATCCGGTGGATGGTGGGATAACCTCGAAGATTATGAAGTAATTGGATACAACATATATAGAGATGGAGAAGTTATAGCCCAAATCCCAGATATCGAAGCATATTTTGTTGATGAATCATTGAGTTACGGGAATTATTCTTATGACATAACCGTATGTTATAATGTTATGAATGCTGCTATTCTGGAATCCGAACATTCGGAAAGTGTAGAGGCTACCATTTTAGAGGCTCTTCTTCCACCGGAAAATGTCACAATCGATGCAGAAACCGGGATTCTTTCTTGGCATACTCCGGGAAATAATGGATTTTTCGAAGATTTTGAAGGAACTTATTTACCGGAAGGCTGGTTAAAGATAAATCACGATGGAGGAACAGGCTGGGAAGCACTGGAAACCGGTACTACTCCTCTTCCGGGTTGGAATGGCGGAGAGGCTACTGCTTGTCCTGATGGCGGGCAATGGCAAGCTTATGCGACCTGGTCAACCGGAGGAGCAAACAGTAATGATCAATGGCTTATTACACCACAAATTACGGTAGAAGAAGGTGACGTCCTCGATTTCTGGCTAATGTATTATTTTGATTCTTATGATGACCATCTAGAAGTTCTTATTTCTACTTCAGATCAGAATAACATTAATGCTTTCAATGTCGTTGTCGATGAAATCAACCTCTCTGCCGGTTCAAATACAAATTGGACTGAATATAGCTATAATCTGACAGACTTCATTTCTGCAGGAACTTCTGTTTACATTGCCTTCCGTGAAGTAGTATCCGATAATTATAATGCAGGAAGTGCTTTAGGTCTGGATAATGTTTTGGTCGGGTCACCAGCTGAATATACGTCTCCTGTGATTAGCAATCTTAATTCGACTCATATTTGTCGCAAAGAAAACTATGTTCACGTCCCTTCTGTACATGTTGCTGAATCACGAGAGTTAGAAAGCTATAATGTTTATTTAAATGGTTCTTTCATCATTAATACTACAGAAACAAATTACCAATATAGTAACCTACAAAATGGAAACACCTATACGGCTGGTGTAGAAACAGTTTATAGTAGTGGCACTTCAGAGGTTGTGAATCTGGATTTCATCTACTCTGGTTTAAATAACAACTTTCCATTGATAGCGTTAACTCAATTGATTGGCAATTATCCTAATCCATTCAATCCGACAACGGTAATTCGGTTTAGTTTGGATACAGCAAAGAAAGTGAAACTAGAAATATTTAATGTGAAGGGTGCCAAAGTGAAAACGATAATCAATGAGAAGCTTGATGCAGGTGATCATCAGGTTCTCTGGGATGGGACAAATCAAATGAATCACCAGGTTGCCAGTGGCATATATTTTTATAAAATGACAGCAGGCAATTATGAAAAAATAAATAAAATGCTGTTGCTGAAATAGCATTCTTCCGGGAGCAGCATTACCCCTTTTGCTGCTCCCGTTTGATTATTTCATCTAAGAAGCAATTCATATTTAAACGGTTCACAATCTTACAATTTTATATAATCTATCTTTTTAGCGATGCCATTTTGGATAGGTCATTCACAATGAGTCTGCCATAATGAATGTATAAAACAAATCGAATCTTACATTTCCTGAATAATACGCCGCAACTTATTGATAGAAATTCCCAAATAATTAGCAGTACGTGTTTTATTATTATCAAAAATAGCCAAAGCGTGTTTTACAAAAGCTCGTTGTACCTGATATAAGTCGATCGGTTCTTCGGTAAATGCATATGAAAAGAGTTGTGATGGTTTATTATAATTGGTAATATTGGAAGAATCGAGAAAAGCAAAATGCTGCGGAGTAAGTTCTATATCTTCATATATAAAATCTACGCGTTGTATGGCATTCTTTAATTGCCGGATATTTCCGGGCCAATTGTATTCGATCAGAAATTGTTTAGCTGAACTATTTAAAAATTTCAAGGTACCTTGACGATTAGCAGCGCTTTCTTGTAAAAACAGTTCTGCCAAAGGAAGGATATCATCTGTTCTTTCTCGCAAAGGTGGTATTTTTATATTAGCCGTATTGATACGATAATAAAGGTCGCTACGGAAAGTGTGGTCAAGTATTGCATCAGTCAGATTACTATTAGTTGCACAGATAATACGAGCATTCAAAAATACTTTTTTTACTCCTCCCACTCGATAAAATTCATGTTCTTCTATGACTTTAAGAAGTTTGGGCTGCATAGAAAGTGGCATTTCACCGATTTCATCCAAAAAAAGTGTTCCATTTTGTGCCATTTCCATTTTGCCAATTCTGCCCTTTTTATCCGAACCGGTAAAGGCGCCTCCTTCATAACCAAAAAGTTCGCTTTCAAACAGAGTCTCAGAAATAGCCGAACAGTTTAGTGAAATGAATGGTTCGGCATTTTCTCCTTCACCATAATGAACTAATCTGGCAATTACTTCTTTGCCCACTCCGGTTTCTCCCTGAATTAATACCGGAATAGACGGATTTTCATGTAACCGATTACATAGGTGCACCATCTCTTGCATAATTGAAGAATGAAATCCTACGTTTCCAATGCCGACTAACCGTGCAAATGCCGTCTTTAAAGAATTAAATTTATCATTGATATCCCGACAAGCGCTTTGCATTTTCTCATCGAATTTTTTTGTTAGTTCATAATTTTCTCGTAAAAGATTTTGGTGTTCGATAATTCTTTCTATAACCAAAGCTAATTGTTCGACATCCAACGGTTTTTTTAAAAAATCATAAGCTCCTACTCTGATCGCCCGCATGGCATAATCCAGATTGGCATGACCGGTTATCAAAATAATATCAGTAAAAAATCCTTCTGGGTATTGTTTGATACGTTTAATCAATTCTATTCCGTCGATTCCCGGCATTCTGATATCAGAAATAATAATATCAAATTTATTTTTTTGATAAAGTAAAAGCGCTTCATCGGCATTATCGGCAACCAGAACCTGGTGTCCCATATTGAAAGTAAGAAAATTAGCGATGGATTTACGAACCATTGGTTCATCATCAATTACCAGGATTCTCATCAATCCTCCTGTAATAAATCAAAAGTAATAGTAAATGTAGCCCCACCCTGATCATTATTTTCTGCTATAATCTGTGCTTTATTTTTGTCCAGATAGGTTTTTACTATCGCCAAACCGAGTCCCATTCCCTTACCTGGATTTTTAGTAGAAAAGAACGGATCAAATATTCTTTTGCCGATATTAGCGGGAAGACCGATACCGTTATCTTTAATTGCTAATTTGACTTTTTCATTTTCCTTCCAGGTACTAATGATAATTCTTTTATTTGTTTTTATTGTTTCATCCAAAGCATGCATAGCATTGATAACAACGTTTATGATAATTTGCTCCATTTGAATCCGATCAATACGGATCGACGGTAAATTAGATTGCAGTGCAAGTTCCAAAAAAATACCATGTGAGTAAAGTTGTCTTTCAATCAGACCAAGAGCAGATGAAAGAACATCGTTCAGAGATATTGTTTCATTAACAGTCTTTTCGGGTACATTCCAAAAAGAGCGCATATGTTGTATTATATCATCTATGTAATTTGCAGCCTCAGAGATATCGTGCAAAGCTTCAGTAAAATTCGGGGGTAGAATTTCATTGTGCTTTTTATTCCAGTAAAGAATGCTTTCAGCACTAACTTTGATCGCACAGAGCGGCTGATTGATTTCATGCGTTATTCCTGCTGCCATTACCCCTAAAGAAGCAAGTTTTGAAACTTTCTCTGCCATTTGTTGAGCTTTAAGAGTATTGGTTTCTACTTCGTAGACTGTTTGTAGTTTTGCTAATCTATCAGCCATATTCTTCGTATAGATTTTTTTGTCTAATTCAACATGTTTTTTTAAATAATGTAATGCTTGTTCTAAATCACCCTGTATCTCGGCAACTTCATACAAACCACGGTAAATATTCAGCAAATATTCTTTATTTTCGTGATGTTCTGCTAATTGCATTGCTTGCCTTAAATGATGAAAAGTTTCTGTATAGTCTGCTTTTTTTTGGTAGGCAAGACCCAAATAATAATGAGAAAGCAACGGCGTATCGTTATGATGTTTTTGGGAAAGCTCCAGAGCTTTGGACAGAGTGGAAATAGCATCATTTATTTGATTACGGTTTAAATATATCTCTCCAAGATTAAGATGTGCAAAAATATGAGTTCTTTCTATGTCCGGATGATCATTCTTATCCGGCGATGAGTATTCCAATGCTTTTTTACCATATTCTAAAGCGTGTTCATAATCATGTAAATAATTATAAACATGGGACAGATTATTGTAGCTTCTGGCCAATCCGGGATTATATTCAAGGGCTAAGAGAAAATTTTCCAATGCTTTTTCATAGTTATTTAAGTTGATATAAATCTTCCCGATATTGTTATAATCTTCAGCTATTGAGCCACTATTGTCAATTTCCTGATGTAAACGTAAAGCCTTATATTGATAGTCCAAAGCAACATCGTAATTATTTAAGTATGCATTTGTTAAACCAAGTAGATAGCAAGCTGATGCTTCGTAATTTTTTATACCTTGGCTGCGCGCCAATTCTAAAGAAAGTTCAGCATATTTTTTTGCCTCACTAAATTCAGCTTCTTTCCAAAGAATTTTGGCGATACTATCCAGAACCTGTAATCGCTCTATTACAGTCATCGTAACATGTAACTTTTTTTTTAATTCCTCAAGATTTTGCATCATTCACTCCTTAATATATTATCAAGCAAAATTCGTGCCGTTTATTTTTTTCGAGAACTACTTCAAACGGCAAGTTGAATTTCTATATGATTTGTATGTATAGTTCCGATAAAATCAATATTAGTCTTTGACAAAAAAATCAGTCCATTCTGGTTTTTTTTTAAATAAAAAATAAGGATAAATAGAATGAGAAATTATTACATTATGAATTCATATCTCTTTCAAATCGAAAGAAAATATTCCTCTAATTCTTAAACCGATATCATGACTTTTCGCGGCATCATTTTCGATTTGGACGGCACACTCATAGATTCTCTGGAGGATCTGGCAGATTCCATGAATCTTGTTTTACAAGAATGCCAATTTCCGCAGCATGATCTGATTGCTTATAAATCGTTCATTGGCAGAGGCATCCGAAATCTGGTGAAAGCAGCTTTGCCGGAAAACAGGCGGGATGAAGAAACCCTCGATAAATGCTACAAACTGATGTTGGAAATCTATACCGAAAACTGCATCGATAAAACCAAACCTTATCCCGGAATTCTCGAACTGTTGGATGAATTGAAATCACGCCATTTGAAGCTCGCAGTCCTTTCCAACAAAGCCGACGCTCTGACCAAAAAAATCGTGCCGTCTTTGCTTCCCGGTTATTTCGATGAAGTGATGGGATTAATCCTCGAAGCAAACCGCAAACCTAATCCTGCCGGAGCTTGGGATATCTGCAAAAAATGGAGTCTTGCTCCGAAGGAAATTATCTATGTGGGAGATTCCAACGTCGATATGCAAACAGCACAAAATGCCGGTATGTTCGGTGTCGGCGTACTTTGGGGCTATCGGGACGGTCAGGAATTGATGGCTAACGGAGCCGAGTTGGTCATCAGACAGCCGCTGGAATTGTTAAGTATTTTGTAATCACAAAATATCACAATATTTTACGGATGATTATATAGCACACCGTTCAAATAAACAGTTGCATCTCCACCTATCGTAACTGTTCCATTCGCATCTAATCCCGAAGACGGAGGTTGGTTAGGAAAATTCAGGTAAACCGTTCCTCCAACTATGGTAATGTCACCGTTGGAATCCATGGCATCCACATCATTACCAGACATATTCACAGTAATAGAACCTCCGTTTACATCCAGTTGGCTTCCATCATTATACATTGCGCCTGTACCCAGTGTTGCGTTAAATCCATCATCGGTTGCGGCTACGGTTATGGTTCCGTTATTCACTGTAATATAGTGTGCTTCCAGACCTTCTTCAGAATTGGTAACTTCCAGTGTACCATTATTGATCGTAATAGATTCCTTGGATTTAATACCATCATCTGCTGAAGAAATAGTGAAATCACCATTTTCTATGACAATACAGCTATCGGTTGAAATTGCTTTAGCTTCCACATATTCTCCGGAACCTCCTCCGGGTCCACCGCCACCGTAATGAATTACAATTCTTTGTCCGGTCGTAGTAATGTTTATCACGGGTATAGATTCCAAGCTGCCAAAAAGCATTTGCCCGTCTGAGATGATTCCCTTACCGCCTTTTCCGGAGTTATTTAAGGTATAATCGCCACCAATTATACTGATATCTCCATCTGCTTTAAGGCAGGGACTATGGTAAGCATCGATTTCACCTAATTCATTGGTATAGGTGTCTCCATCACCACTTAAATCTATCTCCAGGTTACCGGATAGTAAACTGATATCTCCATCACAAAAAATGCCGCGACCAGCTTCTCCTGTTGCAGTTATACTTACCTGACAGCCATTCAACTGCACCAGTGAGTCGGCTTTAATCGCCACGCAATAGGAGGGATCGTAACCGGAACCGGAAGCTTCCAGAACTACATTTCCGGAAGTATCAATGTTCAGTTCTCCTCCTGAAAGTAATATCTCAACTGCACTCAGACCTTTTGATTGGTCACCTTCAATGGTGAGATCGACCAGACCGCCCGTAATCAAAATCTCACTGTCACATTTCAAACCTTTTGTGTCGTCAGCTTGGTTCAGTACCGTCAATATGCCATCCGCCACTTCCAATGGTCCGTCGCCGGCATCGATTCCGTCACTGTTGGAAGTGATTTCGACAGTTCCACCATTCTGAAAATAACCTTCATTCGTGTGAATGCCATCCTTGGTTGCACTCTGTATGGTAATGTTACCGTCATTGATTACAATGTAATCATCACTGCCCAATCCGTGTTGGTCATCTCCCTGACCGTTAACAATCAGGCTGCCGCCACTACTGAAAAGCAGCTGTCCCTCACTAAAAAACGCAGCCTTCTGATCTTCTCCATTGGGAGGATCCGCATAGGTCGCGCCATCTGTCAAAATCGAAGTAGTGCCATCCGCCAGCTCCACATAAATATCCACATCAGCCTGAATGTTGATCGCCGGTCCATCCTGATTGGTAACTTGAACTTCATCCAGGGTTAATATAAAATCGTTCTCGGAATAGATTTTGAACATACCGTCGCTGGTTGCGCCGGATAATACATAATTAATGTCATCGATGTCGGCTGTAGAAGTAACAATCACATCAGCACCGGAAACTTCCACGGAAACCCCCAGAAATTCCAGTGAATTTACTATCGAAACCGTTGTCTCGGCAAAGTCGATGTAAACATCGGCATCAAATTCGCTGGAAAAACTTAAACTATCGATTTCGGAGAGATTGATTTGATGCAAACTTCCGGCTGTTTCAAAAAAAGCAATGGAACCCTCATCATTAAAATATAAGCTGTCAATTTCATAAACTAATAGCTGATAAATTCCGTTTGGAGAGTGAATCAACAAAATGTCCTGATCACGACTCTGATCCTGAGGGCTGAAAGTAATATTCGCAATATCGGATAAGTTGAATTGTGCCATCTCGCCTGAATTATTTATAACTTTAATTTCCTGGGCAAATGAAAATGTGGATATCAAGGCAAGGCAAAGCATAAGTATCATTTTTTTTCGCATTTTTCCTCTCCAAATTACTTGAGTAGTATCATTCTCTTTGATAAGATAAAATCGCCACTTTTCACGGTGTAGAGATAAATTCCGCTGGCAACACGTTTATGATCTCGGCTTGTTCCATCCCAGGTGATTTGATGAACTCCTGCGGCTTGAGTTTCTGAAAGTATCTCATTTATCAGCTGACCTTTTAAGTTATAAATTCTTACCTTAACTGCTGCCGTCTCAGGTATTTGGTATTCAATGACCGTGGAGGGATTAAAAGGATTGGGATAATTCTGCATCAGTTTAAAAGATTGAACCACCTGCTGAACTTTGCCGCCTTCAATGCCTGTAACATTGTCGAATTCGATTCTTTGAATATCATCAACTGCAAAGGTGACCGTGCTTCCATCACTGAGATTGATATTCATTTCATAATTTTGACAATATGCCATGGAACACAGAACAAAGACCGAACCCAGAACAACGAGCTTAATCAGTATTCTTTTCATAAGTTTACTCCTTGGGGATATTTATTGAGAAATCTGTAGAACAAATTCCGACGAAGTGCCTTGATCATTTATGCCTGCGAAAAACAGCAGTTTTATTACCATCCATAGTAAATACTTCATTCTCCTCATTCCTCTTCCTTTTCACTTTAGACAGCAGGATATAAAAATCCTGCGTTTTTTTATATGGTGAAATTTAAATGCACGGACGGAACCAAACTGACATTTTTTTCACAAGCAAATTTCACAAGTATAACTTCCTGAAAATTATACATCTTAAGATTGCACAATCCGGATTTTAATCGTATTAAAAAAAACAATATTATCATTGAGTGATTTCTCATTTTTTTGCCGTCCGTTCACGCCCCAATGGCAATCTGTTGTTCCTGACCAAAACAGCGTTACATAGCGCGGACTTCCTGAATAAGATCACGTTAAATAAACGTAAAAGAAGGTAATTTAAGTTTTTCCCCTGAGAAAGATTGACATAAATACTTCGCTAATCAGGAAATCAAATAAGGAATAAAATGAAAGAAGGTGAAAATGGACGAGAATTTAAAACATTGGTTTACTGGCTTTGAAAAAGCAATCGCACAAATGAAACAGCAGGAAAGGGAATCACTTTTTAGTGAATGTGGCAAGAACTGCGCTGACAGATGGGTTTTGAATATTTATAGAGATTTATTCGGCAAAGTAAATGGAGATTTGGATATATTTTTTGCAGCGATCAATAACGCAGAAGGCGTGAGAGGTGAAGTAATCGAACCAGGCAAAAAGTATAACCTGTATTTCGAGAAATGTTTTTGCGGAATGCACAACGAAGGCTATTTAAACAGTCCCTTTCTTTGTGAATGTTCACGCCAAAGTGTGCTTTATGTTTTCAAAACTCTGCTACCGGAAAAGAATTTCGGGGTAGAACTCTGTTCCACGGTTTTGCAGGGCGGAGATGAATGTAAACTCACTATTACAATGAATTAAGAATTATCGGCAGGAATGGATATTGTTCCATTTCTGCCATTTTTTTCAAAGCGGAAGCAAATATGATCTCAGAAGAAAAATATATTATGAGCAAAAACGGCATTATTGCGCCGGAATTGAACCTTTCCCAAAAGCAAATGAAATGGTGGCGGGATGCCAAGTTCGGCATGTTTATTCATTGGGGATTGTATGCCATCGACGGCAAAGGTGAATGGTCGATGTTCAATGATAAAATTCCGGCGGAAGAATATGCTAAATTGGCGCAGAAATTCGATCCGCAGCATTTCGCTGCCGACAAATGGGCACAGACTGCCAAAGATTCCGGTATGAAATACATGGTTTTCACGGCGCGTCATCACGATGGTTTTGCTCTTTGGAACAGTCCGTCGGGTTACCTGCATTTCAATAGTTGGGAAACTGCTGCCCGGCGTGATTTCGTAAAGGAATATACCGCTGCCTGCCGTCGTGCCGGTTTGGCTGTGGGAATTTATTATTCACCGATGGATTGGCGTTTTCCGGGCTATTTTCAGCCTAAAGAATTGATCGAGAATGCCACACTGATGAAACAGCAGGCTTACGGACAAATCGAAGAACTGATGAAGAATTACGGTAAAATCGATATTCTGTGGTACGATGGGGGATGGCTGGCTCATCGGGGCACGGATGCCGATGCCGCCTGGCTTTGGGAACCGGTGAAGCTGAATAAAATGGTGCGCAAATATCAGCCGGATGTAGTGATCAGTCCGCGTTCCGGTTGGGAAGGCGATTTCCAATGCAACGAAGGTGACGGAAAAATCACGGGATCGGTCATCGCCACGCCGTGGGAAAAATGCTTGAACCTGAACCAGACCACCTGGGGATTTAATCATGAGCAGAAATTGATGTCATTGCGGGAAATCATCACGATGCTGGTAAATACGGTCGATCGCGGCGGAAACATGCTTCTTAATGTCGGACCGGACGCCGACGGAATCATTCCCGAAACGCACGTCGCCAGACTAAAGGAAGTGGGAAAATGGCTGCAAAAATACGGTGAAAGCATTTACGGCACCCGTCCCGGACCGTTCGAGCCGGTGGATGATTTCTACGGTTCAGTGCAGAAAGAGAACCAAATTTACCTGCATCTGCTGCGAACAGAAAATTCTTTGCAGCTTCCTCCTTTGCCGCAGAAGATTGCCTCCTGTAGGCAAATGTACGGTTCGGTTTTGGAATTTACTCAGGATGCAAAAGGCATTACCATTTCGTTACGGAAGCTCGTGCCGGACGCCACTGTAAGTACTGTGGTTTTGGAATGCAGATAGTTCAATCCCGTTAGGATTCTTCTTGCAATTTCATGTCTTGCAAAAAATCTAAAATTATGTTCAATTTTATCAATTTCTATAAGCATTTCTTATTAGAAATGGTCGCATGAAGAATGAACAGTTTCTCAACTTTTATGTTTTCTCTCGCAACAAAGAATTTGACAGGAATTTATTAAATTCTGATTGGGATTCGATCTAAAAAAAGAATTAATCAAATAAGCTAGAAAAGGATTGAATATCGAATAATATAAAGTATCAGCATAAACTATTTAGTTAACTGTTATACTTGAAAGTTTCATCAAGCAAAGTCAGAAGTCCTAAAGGGAGATTATATGGAAAAAGTTATTAATAGATTCAAAACAAAGAAAATTAAAATATTTTCTCTTGTTTTATGCCTGTTCTGCTTTTTTGAGCAGAACATTTTAGCACAAAATACTGATGTTAAAAAACAATATCAGGTAGATAATGCCATCTATTCATTGTTGGATAACGGCACCGTTTCTCTCGACGGTTTCACGACACAACCTACCGGAGTATACAGGATTCCATCAGCTATCGTTATTGACGGAAAGGAACATACAGTTTCATTATTAAAACAAAAATCTTTTCTAAATAGTAGAGAGTTAACATCGGTAATAATTCCTGCCGGAGTAGATAGCGTCGGCTATGGATTGTTTGGCAATTGCTCTAAACTCATGGAAATAATTGTCAATCAAGACAATGCTGCCTTCAAATCCGAAGATGGGGTGCTATACTCGAAAGACGGGACTAAATTATATTTCTATCCAATAAATAAATCTCAATACCAAAAAGGGCGTTTTGTAACAAATGAAAATGTAAAAGAAATAGCCAACTATGCTTTTGTGAATAATTGGTATAAACAAATTGTTCTATCTGAGGTAGAAAAAATTGGAGAAGGCGCTTTTTTTCAATGTATTGAGTTGAATTACGTTTTCATAAGCAACTCAGTAGTTTATATTGGTGATTTTGCTTTTGCCAGATGTAAAAAACTCGAATATGTCAACTTTCAGGAAGAAAGCGAATTAGAATCGATAAACTCTTATA
>Ga0116164_10001387_pt1 | contig 18361 bp, 16 predicted proteins | sample AD_UKC109_MetaG_FD_89888 | JGI IMG/M metagenome (GOLD analysis project Ga0116164, IMG submission 89888) | Active sludge microbial communities of municipal wastewater-treating anaerobic digesters from Hong Kong - AD_UKC109_MetaG | ecosystem: Engineered > Bioreactor > Anaerobic > Digestate... | reverse complement strand
TCCTGCCGGAGCTACAAAATCAAAGGTCAGATCAAGCGATTCTCCGGTAACAATTTCCTGACTCTCTGGTGCTGTTACTGTTGGTGCTGCCAGTACAGGATCATCATCATCGTCATCATCACAAGATATAATGGTTGCACCTACTAACAATGACATCATGAGCATTGCGATCATTTTCAAGTTGAACTTTTTCATCTTTTTAAATTTTAAATTATTGTTTTTAAATTATTTAGAATATAAATTTTTCAAAAAAATGGTGATGCAAAAGTCCGTTTATGGTTTTTAACCCTCGTTAAGAAAGTGTTAAGTAATAATTAAACTTAGTTTAATGGGTTCTTATAAACAATAGATAATCAATTTAATAACATACAAAATAGGTGATTTTAATGATTTTCCTCCGATTATTTTCAAGATGTTATTGATCTTATGATAAACGAGACAAAACCGGGAATAAAAAAACCGACATTTTGTAAGAAATGTCGGTTAACCCTGATTATGTGAATTATTCGGTGAATGAAACCGGATATTAATTTCGGTTTTTCTTTTGCCGCCGCCAGCGTCTGATTCGTGTAATTATATCGTAGGTGATGCGTGCTGTATTGATTGCTATTGCCGGGTTTTGGATAATGTTATTGATAATATCGTTTTTCAGATCTAAGTCCTGTACGTTGTTGCGCAGTTGTCTGAAATCTTTTTTGATTTGTTGTTCTTTCATTTTTATCTCTGATCTGAGATAAAGCTTACGAAAGCGTAAATCTTCAAGGTTATTAATCTTTATCTTCTTCATCGTTGGAAGGTTTTGTATGGTTGTCCATAAGTTCTTCTTCTTCACTGAAAATTGAATAAATGCTTTTAATGAAGGTGTTGAGGAAGAGTTGTTTTTTAAAGATAATGATTAAAATGCTGATAACAAGGTAAAAGGCAGCCACAATGAGATATCCGGTAAGTGCACTGCCTGTTTGTGTCCGCCACCATTCAACAAATGCAAAGGATAAAAAAAGCAGAAAAGCAAACATAAGTAAAGCTACTACAATAAATGCTGCTACCTTGGCAATAAATTTTGCACTGCGGTCAAGCAACATCAGCGAGTAGAGTTCTGTTTTAAGATCCAGGTACTGTGTGATGTTTTTGAAGGTCTTATTCAGGTTTTCGCCGAGTTTTTTTTTATCCATCAACTTAAATTTTAAAATATCCGATTAGCCTGAACTAACGTTTGTTGTTTTCAGTGTTTATTTTCCGGAATTTTCGGAGCAGTTCGTTTTCTTAGTGATCAGGCTGGTTTTTCTTTTTTATTCATTTTTTCTTTAATATCATCCACTTTTTCTTTTACGCTATCTATAGATTCGTTGAAATATTCCTTCATTTCATCCATTTTTTCGTAAAATTCGTCTTTAAGGTCTTCCGCTTTTTTGGTAATTTTTTTCCTGGTGATTTCCCCTTTATCAGGTGCATACAAAATGCCAAGTGCGGCTCCGATTGCTGCGCCACTAATTAATCCGATAAGAAAGCTACTTGTTGATTTCATGTGAATATAATTTTAATTGTTAGTTTGGCAAATATACTCAAAAAAGCTGATAAATTAAGGAAAATGATCTTTAAAAGGTGTTAAATTAAATATTTCGGGTAAGCCGTTGCACGATCTTAAACTGGCTAAAAAATTCTTTTGCGATAATGCGGAGCACGGTGTAAAAGGGGATAGCAAGAACCATTCCGGTAATACCGGCGAGGCTGCCTGCAATGAGTATGACCAGATAAATTTCCACTGGATGTGCTTTCACGCTATTGGAATAAATGAGTGGCTGTAAAACAAGATTATCGATCAGATTAGCACCTGCAAAAACGCCAATGACAATGAGCACGGTTGAGATAATTTCCTGGTAAAGGCCAAAGCTGAGCATTGTGGAAACGGCCAGCAAAGAGCCGACAACTGCGCCTATAATCGGCCCGAGGTAGGGAATGATGTTCATAAGTCCGCCAAAAAAACCTATTAGTAGTGCATTCTGGATGCCAAAAACTAAAAGCCCGATGGAAATCAAAGTCATCATGGTGCTTACCTCAATGGCAATGCCTATAAAATAACGACTTAGCAGATGTTTGGTCTGGATCAGGATGTTTTGTATTTCCTGCTGATGATTTACCGGAGTGAGTGCATCGATGATATTATCGATCAGATGATTGTCCTTGATGAAAAAGAAAGTGAGAAAAACAATCGAAAATACAGCAATAGAAATCGAGCCGGTAATATCGATTATTGATGAAAATGTATTCGAAAATGAGGCAAAACTAACCAGTGAGTTTACCTGATTTTGAAGTATCTGACGAATGTTTTCATGTTCTTGAAGCAAACTGTATTTTTTTAGAAATAATTCCAGATTCATTATAGGTTTTTCGAGTGACTGGCTCAAAGAGTTAAAATCGATGTTGGAAATTACAGTTGCCTGCTTGGCAATGAGCGGAACAAACATAGACATGAAAAGCAGGATAATTACAATCATTACCAATATGGTCAGTGTTGCGCTGAGTGCGGAAGGGAGTCTGAATTTTCCAATTCTGACTGAATTGAACATTTTTATAAGAGGTCGGCCAATCAGCGACAAGATGGCAGAGAATATGAAATAAAATACAATATCAGAAAACCTCCAGACTAAAAGGGCGGCAATAAGCCCAAATATTATGCCAAGTACTATTTTCAGAGTTTTACTCACGGAATCATTATTTTTAGGTTGAACAAATCTTAAACAAATATAGCTAAAAACGGGAAAAATGAAATTTTAGCTAAAACAAAAAATTTATTGTAAGCCGATAGGTAAAATTATCTGCTGTTTTTGGCAAATGATAATAGCCGTATCTGTAAAAAACACCCAGACCAAGATTATAAAATCCCTGAAAACTCAGCAGGTTGTTAAGCATTATTCCCGATTCGCAATAAATCTGCTTCATTATTTTGAATTCGATGTTTTTATGAAGTTCTGGTTGCTTAAGCGAACCTGTCCCAAAGTTGGAAGTAATGCAGATTTCGGGTTCGAAGCCTTTGGTTCTGAAAAGAAGTGAGCCGAAATTGTGCGTGTAAAAAGCATACAAATAGCGATCAGCTAAAAATTCATTCATTCGCATGGTAACAAAGGCGTCAGGTGCATAAATCGAAAACGGGGCATAGGCTCCTCTTCCATTGTAAAGACCTGAAATAGGAACAGGTTGATCAACATAGCCGGCCATCAGATGAAGTGTCGATTGACCGAAAAATTTGATATGATGGCTGGCATTGATTTTTACATCAAATTTATTGTAGGAAAATTCTCCGCCGGCAAAGTTGTCAAAACCTCGTGTGTATTGCAGATAAACGATCGGGAAATTGGTTCCCAGCGAAATTCTTGAGTCGGGGGTTTCGATGAATTGTTCCCTGTATGCAAACCTGATACTTGTTGTTAATTCAGTAAAATTGAATCCGGTATTTAATTGGTTGGTTCCTTCATCATTGGCGAACTGATACAGTTCGGGAGGAAGTTTTGTTCCGGCTTTTAATTTTGCATTAAGCGTGGTATAGCGCAATGGTCTCCAGTTCAAAGAAACCTGCATTTGTTTGGTCTGGTCCATTTGTCTGATAAAAAAATCGCGGAAATTAGCCGGATTGATTATGGAGATTTTATCGTCAGGGAACTCAACCCCTCCGGTTTCGGTAGCAAAGTCATTATATCCGATACTGAGCTTCAGATCATTGTACCTATTAAACAAAATCCCTGCTTCAACACCGTATTTTACTTTTTTATCCCCAAAACCATATCCAAAGAACCCGCCTACCCCGACTACCCTTGAAAATTTTTGATTGGTTTTAAGCCCAAGTCCGAGATATAATTTTTCGTAATCATTGTATTTCAGAATATTGGACAGGTCAACATCCAAAGCCCCGACAGGAAGTCTTCCCCGGATCAGCGATTTAAAATTATTGGCAAACCGGTCGAACTGAAGTTCACGGCCTATACTGTCGATAAATGTATAGGTACGTTTTTCACGATCAGACAAAGAATCAATGCGATAAAATGTCCAGAAATCCTCATTTCGTTCAGTCGCATCCGGATCAATTTCAATGGAAATCTGATCGAATTGTTTTCGTACTAAGTCGGGGTTGAGTGTAATATTGCTAAGGTAACTTTTGCTGCTTCCCAGCGGCGAAAATTCATTAATCCTGATATTATTGAAGAAAATATCGGTGTTCAACTGAATGGGAAACCACTGTTTATCATCCACCAGCTCATACATTTGCCGGATTTTTATGCTTAATGAATTTTCCTGACGTGCCGGTTCGGCAGTTACATTCTGAATAGCCCAACCATTGGAATTTATCCAAAAAACACCTGTCAGCCCGTCGAAATTGGTATTAACCCGGGGTTTGAAAGAAATAATAAAAACTGTGTCCTTACTTGCTGTAAAAGTAGTGTCTTCGATAATGTAGGAATATCGGTCAGGACTTCCTTTTGAAATGGGGCTGATATAATTTTTATCGCTGATCTGTATCATTTCCCTGTAGAAGGAGGTGGATTGCAATTGCGAACTAAGAAACAGAAGTAGTGGGTCCTGAAAACCCGAAATGCGGGTTGCAAGTATTTTTTCATGGTTTCGGTCGGGCGCAAGGAATTTACGTTCAGCAACAGTTTCCATAATAAACAACTCCTTGTCGTTCAAAAACCTGCGCAATCGCATAACACCGGAATCACTTGCTGAAGAGGGAATCCTGGTGGTATCAACAGTAAAAATCATTTTGTCATAAGAAGTATAGGAAAATGAACGGAGTTTTTCGGGGTCATTTTTGTCTTTGTTGCTGATTACATTGCGAATAATTCTGAGGGCAGGATTTTCGCCGGCTATGATTACAACTTCCTTTAATTCCACTGCTGATTTTTGCAAAAAAATGGTCATAAACGAAGTATCATTTTTTACAGGGAAAAGTAATTGTTGATAACCAACATAAGAAAAGTGAAGTGTTTTGACTGGGTTTACGGAGGTAACAGAAAATTTTCCGTCAATATCAGTGGCTGTTCCGGTGTGGTTTTCATCTGTAACAATGTTTACAAAAGCAAGAGGCTGTAGGGTATAGGCATCCAATACCCTCCCCTCATAATAATAAGGTTGTGATTGACTTTTTTTTGCTGTCAACACCAAAAGTATAAGCAAAAAACCATATAATGAACAGATTTTCTTCATGTTATCACCCTGGATTTAAAAAGATGAGAGTAAATTCTGCCACAACAAAAGGGGCAGGGGTTCAGCTTTTCAGCTTTTCGTTGTTTTGGTGTCTGACAGCATCACGAAGGGTTTTCTTTTCCAGATTTTTATTCAGCGCCTCGGTGAGGTCAACACCGGTTTGGTTAGCCAGGCAGATTAATACAAACAATACATCGGCAAATTCATCAGCGAGATCGTATTCTTTATCCTGTGGTTTAAACGACTGTTCACCATATTTACGGGCAATGATACGGGCTACTTCTCCTACTTCCTCGGTGAGTATGGCCATGTTGGTCAATTCGTTGAAGTATCTCACACCGGTTGAATTTATCCATTTATCTATTTTTTCCTGCGCCTGCTTAATGGTCATAATGATAAGTATTAATCGTTTTTTTTCAATTTTGAAATGGTAAAAGTAGAAAAAGAAAAAGTTTCGGTAGCTTTCAGTAAATGCGATTCTAATACCAGTTATTTGCTCAGATTATGGAACATAATGTACGGGTGAGGCTGCGATTTAATGGCAAAACGGATTGATATTCAACCGAATGATGAACGTTTTCAATGGAAAAAGCTTAACGTCCGGTTACGTGTTTTTAGGTACTTTTGCCTCAATAAATTTTTAAATAAGAATGATTAAAATAGATGATGATCTTTTGGATCAGATTTCTGCCAAGGCAAAATCAGTTAAACGACTTCGGATGAACTACAATTTTCATCAGGACTATGACGATCCAATCAATCGTATGGTAAATGCAATGGAACCCGGTACATATCTTCAGCCACATAAGCATGAAAATCCTGACAGGTTCGAAGTTTTTCTGGTTTTGCGCGGAAGGTTTGCTGTGATCACTTTTGATGAGCAGGGAAATATCAAAGATCATTTCATTTTGGATGCACGTGACGGAAAATATGGAGTCGAAATACCGGAAAAAACCTATCATACCCTGCTTTCGCTTGAGAGCGGATCGGTAGCCTATGAAATTAAAGCCGGGCCCTATTCTCCTCTTACCGCCAAAAATTTTGCTCCATGGGCACCCGCCGAAGGCAATCCGGCTGTAGAAACTTACATGAAGTCTTTGCTTAAGCTAATTGGTGAATAAAATATTTTTACTAAAACCGGAATTAAAATGACTGTTCAGAAGCCATCTATACCCAAAGGAACAAGAGACTTTTCACCTGCCGAAATGGTGCGGCGCAATTATATTTTTGATACTATCCGGGATGTGTTTCAACGCTATGGATACGTCCCCATCGAAACACCTGCAATGGAAAATCTGACCACCCTGCTCGGGAAATACGGCGAAGAGGGCGATAAACTATTATTCAGAATTCTCAATTCAGGGGATTATCTTGGTAATGTTACCAAGGATGAACTACAACAAATAGATGCTTTTGCTTTGTCCTCTAAAATTACTGAAAAGGGTTTGCGCTATGACCTCACCGTTCCTTTTGCCCGATATGTGGTACAATATCGTAATGATTTGATATTTCCCTTTAAACGATATCAGATTCAACCTGTCTGGCGGGCCGATCGCCCGCAAAAGGGTCGTTACCGGGAATTTTATCAGTGTGATGTGGATGTTATTGGAAGTGATTCATTGCTGAATGAGGCTGAATTGATTCAAATGATTTCAGATGTATTTGAACATCTGGATATAAGAATAGCCATTAAGCTGAATAACAGAAAAATACTGGCTGGTATTGCCGGATTAATTGGCCAGGCAACCAGGCTGACCGATATTACAGTAGCCATTGATAAGCTGGAAAAGATTGGTCTGGAAAAAGTAAATGAAGAGCTGGCTGCAAAAGGTATTTCTCAAATGGCAATTGATAAATTACAACCTTTTTTGTTGCTCGAAGGCAGCTCGTCGGATAAACTGGCCAGTTTATCGGTTTCACTGAAAAACAGCGAAATTGGTCAGAAAGGTATAGAGGAAATGAAAACCATTCTCCGGCTTGCTCATGACCTTATTCCTGAAACTGATGTTGAACTTGATCTTACCCTTGCACGCGGACTGAATTATTACACTGGTGCCATAATCGAAGTAAAAGCAAAGGATGTGGCAATGGGAAGTATTTGCGGAGGCGGTCGCTATGATGACCTTACAGGTATTTTCGGGATGCCGGGTATTTCAGGTGTGGGTATCTCCTTTGGTGCTGACCGTATTTATGATGTGATGTCTGAACTAAATTTGTTCCCTTCAGCCAATCCGGCTTCATCGCAGGTAATGCTTGTAAATTTCGGGGAAGAAGAACAGTCGTTTTGTCTGAAAACCATCCAACAGATGAGAAAAGCCGGAATCAACGCTGAATACTATCCTGATCCGGTGAAGATGAAAAAGCAAATGGCTTATGCTGATAAAAATAAAATTCCATTTGTTGTTTTGATCGGACAAGAGGAAGTTGCCAGTCAGATGCTGTCGGTAAAAAATATGACAACCGGACAGCAGTCAAAAGTTTCTCTGAAGGATTTTATTTCGGAATTATTGCATAAAAGTTAATCAACTGACCCTTCATATCATTTTGGAAATTGTTGGCTTTTTCAAATGAGAAAATCAAAGAAGTATTTACTTTTTCCTGTTTTTATTTCTTCCGTGAATTAAATAACACAAAATCCACAAATCCTGCAAAGTTGTGTACTTTTGCAGCCTTATTTAACACATTTTTTAACCCGAAATATTGTTTTAGAATATGCTGACAAATAATTTTGCCCAAAGGCACAATGGCATTGCTGACAGAGAAATGCCCGAAATGTTGAAAATGATTGGTGCTGAAAGTCTCGATAAATTGATAGATGAAACAGTCCCACAAAAAATCAGAATGAAAAAACCGTTAAATCTTCCCGATGGAATTAACGAGTATGAATACCTGACCCATGTTAAATCACTTGCTTCAAAAAACCGTTTGTTTCGTACCTATATCGGGATGGGATATTACAATACCATTTTGCCGGGGGTAATTCAGCGCAATATTCTTGAAAATCCGGGATGGTACACTTCCTACACGCCTTACCAGGCTGAAATTTCCCAAGGCCGGCTTGAAGCCCTGCTCAATTTTCAGACAATGATTGCCGACCTGACCGGGCTGCCCATTGCCAACGCATCGCTTCTCGACGAAGGCACTGCTGCTGCTGAGGCCATGATTATGGCTTTCAACTCGCGCTCACGTGAAGCGGTTAAAGCCGGTGCTAATAAATTCTTTGTTTCTGACCGTCTTTTCCCTCAGACTATTGAAGTAGTCAAAACAAGAGCTCTCCCACTCAATATTGAGCTGGTTTTTGGAAATTACAATAATTTTGTTTTCAATCCTTCAGTATTTGGTGCTATAGTTCAATATCCTGATGAACGGGGTGAAATTCACGATTTTTCCGAATTTACCAACAAGGCTCATGCTGCCGGCGCTTACGTTGCTGTAGCCGCTGATTTGCTTAGTCTTGCCTTACTCACTCCTCCCGGGGAGTGGGGTGCTGATATCGCACTTGGTTCAAGTCAGCGTTTTGGCGTACCTATGGGATTTGGTGGGCCTCATGCTGCATATTTCGCTACATCAGAAGTTTTTAAACGTAACCTCCCGGGCAGAATTATTGGTGTTTCGATAGATGCCAATGGTGATCTCGCTTTGCGAATGGCTTTGCAAACCCGTGAGCAACATATCAAGCGCGAACGTGCCACTTCGAATATTTGCACCGCTCAGGCTTTACTGGCAACAATGGCCGGAATGTACGGCGTTTATCATGGCCCTGAGGGGATTTGTAATATTGCAGCAGATGTTCACCATCTGGCAGTTACCCTTGCTGAAGGTCTTGAAAAATCAGGCTATACTCAAAACAATAAATACTTTTTCGACACATTGAATATTACCCTACCTGAGGGAATAAATATAGAAACAATCCGTACCCTTGCTCTCTCACAGGAAATAAACTTCAGGTATTTTGAGCATTCGATTGGTATCAGTCTGGACGAAACAACCAGCATTGCAGATGTCAACCAGATTATTGGAATCTTTGCCAAAGCAGCCGGAAAAAACTTCGATGGTATTTCGACGATTTCTCAATTGAAATTACCTGATTCTCTTACCCGTAAATCACCTTTTATGACCGATCCGGTTTTCAACAGATATCATTCCGAAACGGAAATGATGCGTTATATAAAAATGCTTGAAAACAGAGATCTTGCGCTTAACCGGACCATGATACCATTAGGTTCATGCACAATGAAACTGAATGCTGCTGCCGAAATGTTTTCGCTGTCCTGGCCGGAATTTGCCAACCTTCATCCTTTTGTTCCCAAAGATCAGGCTGCCGGCTTTTTTGAACTTATTGAAAATCTTGAAAAATCCCTTTGCGAAATTACCGGTTTTTCAGCTATCTCATTTCAACCAAATTCTGGTGCTTCAGGCGAATACACCGGATTACTTGTCATTCGACATTATTTAAAAAGTATAGGGCAATCACACCGCAATATCTGCCTGATTCCTTCTTCTGCTCATGGCACCAATCCTGCAAGCGCTGTTATGGCTGGTTTGCAGGTAGTTGTAATTAAATCAGATCAGGATGGGAACATTGACCTTTCCGATTTGCGCGAAAAAGCTGAGAAATACAAAGATAATCTGGCTGCACTTATGATTACCTATCCTTCCACACACGGGATTTTTGAAGAGGATGTTATGGACATCATCAGGGAAATTCACAGTCATGGTGGACAGGTTTACATGGATGGTGCAAATATGAATGCACAGGTAGGTCTTACCAATCCTGCCATCATTGGTGCGGATGTTTGTCATCTCAACCTTCATAAAACGTTTGCTATTCCTCATGGTGGCGGAGGTCCGGGAGTAGGACCTATCGGTGTTGCCAGTCACCTTGTTCCGTTTCTTCCATCGCATAAATTAGTGAAAACCGGTAGTGACAATGGTATTACGGCAGTTTCATCAGCTCCTTTTGGTAGTGCTTTAATACTTCCGATTTCTTATGGATACATCAAATTGCTTGGTGGAAATGGACTGACACTGGCTACAAAAATGGCCATTCTCACCGCCAATTATCTGAAAAATGCATTACAGAATCATTATAAAATTTTGTACACAGGCAAAAACGGTCGTGTAGGTCATGAAATGATTATTGATTGTAATGAATTCAATAAAACAGCTGGTGTTGCTGTTATTGATATTGCCAAGCGCCTTATGGATTATGGATTTCATGCACCTACAGTTGCTTTTCCGGTTCATGGAACATTAATGGTGGAACCTACCGAGAGCGAGCCGCTCAATGAACTGAAACGTTTTGTCAATGCGATGATAAACATTCGCTGTGAGATTGATGAGATTGTTCAGGGTAAGGCAGATGCAAAAAATAATGTTTTAAAAAATGCTCCGCATACTGTCTGCATGATAACCTCGGATGAATGGGATAAACCATACGCAAGGTCCAAGGCAGCATTTCCGGTCAATTGCAGCAAAGCAGATAAATACTGGCCTCCTGTTACCAGAATTGATGATGCCTATGGTGATCGCAACCTGATGTGCACCTGTCAGGCTTTTCAATCAATCGAAAGTTAATATTAATCCTTTAAAAGCAGATTGAGCTGTAATTTAATAATAATGATGAATGTGTAAGATTCTTCACCTGGAAACTGCTACCCAGCGTTGTTCTGTTGCCTTGAGCGAAGGGGAAAATATACTTGCATTAAAAGAGAGTGATGAAAAGAATGCACATTCACAGGTTATTACGGTATGGATCGATGAGTTATTGCATGCGTTCAATCTGCAGCCGTCAGGCATTGATGCTATAGCCGTGAGTATGGGACCTGGTTCCTACACAGGACTACGCATTGGCGTTTCAACGGCCAAAGGGCTTTGCTATGCCTTAGATAAGCCATTGATTGCTGTAAATACGTTGCAATCAATGGCAGTTGGAATGATTGCTGAGTTTTTCCCAAATAAATCTGACTTCAACGAAAAAACACTTTTTTGTCCGATGATCGACGCCCGCAGAATGGAAGTCTATTCTGCTTTGTTCGATGGTAATCATAGGCAGGTACGGGAAATAAAAGCTGAAATAATATCCGGGGAGTCATTTAACGAAGAGTTTGAAACCCACGAAATTGTTTTTGGCGGAGATGGTGCCGAAAAATGCAAATCTTTTTTTGCCGAAAGAAATAATGCTCATTTTTTGGATCATTTTTATCCTTCAGCAAAGTTTATGGCAGAGATAGCTGTTGAGAAATATGAAAAAAATGAATTTGAAAATGTGGCTTATTTTGAGCCCTTTTATCTAAAGGATTTCATCGCTGCTTTGCCAAAAGTAAAAGGATTGTATTAATACGTTTTGCGGAGGTGGTTTATCCGGAAGAATATCTTTAGCTATAATTCGGATTGAAATAGGGAATAGCTATCCTTTTAATAAAACTTATAACTGATTCCTGTGAAAAAGGAGAAGGAATAAGGGTGTGCATTAAAAGGACTGTCTGGATTTACAGCATTTAAAGCATACTTAAAGGTTGGATCAAAATTTATTGCGACTTTTTTGGAAATGGAATATTCCAAACCAATACCCATCAGGCTGTTGTAAATCATTGGGTTAATATTTTCAACTACGCCGGTTTGGAGCTTCTTGCCATTGTTTTCGAAATAAGATCGGTTGTTAATCAGAATTCCCGGGCTGATTCCCCCAATCAAATGTACTGATAACCTGCTTTTGATTAAGTTGTACTGCATAATCAGCGGAACTTCAAAATAATCCAGATTTTGGATAAAACTGCCTGTAACCAGGTAATTTCCGGAAATAGAATCTTTTACCGAAATCTGCTGTTCCACCATAACAGCTTCAAATTTCTTTGGGTTAATCATCACTTCCCCGGCGGAAGTTGCCAGTTTGTACATACCATTGCTACCAGGGATTGCAGCAGCAAGTACTTCACTGTTTGCCTGTCCGATTCTCGATACATACATCCCTGATCCAATGCTCCATCGCTTGCTGAGTCGATAATTCAGGCTTATTCCGCCGGCAAGGGTTACTATCCCGCTTTCAGTTTCATTGAAGTAACTATTTCCGGGGTTTTCAAATCCTTGTTGTGTATTGTTTTCGCCCAATAATCGAAATGAATAGAGCGGAGAAAATTGTCCGCCGATACTCCAGTTTGAAGCAGATTTGGGACGCATCGGATGATTTTCAGTATATTCGTAATCAAAATCTGCCAACAGCATTGCTTTTAGAAAATCAGGGTCTTCGAAAAGCCGGTTTTTTGCCAGGGGGTCATTTTTTACCGTCTTTTTGCTTACAGCAATTTGTTTTAATGCTGGCAGGGGTTTAATCGTGTTTATGTTTGATAATTTTCCTGCGATAGCTGATGATCCAATAATTGATTGTTCTGAAGAAACCGGATATCCTTTTGTCCCTTCTTCAATTATTTGAGTTGATTTGGAGCTTTCAGGGATATTTATTGATTTTTCCGGAGCAGCTTCTGTTTTACCGGATTTATCGTTGGCTAATGATTGTTTTTCTGATGTTGTTTCTGTTTCTTTGGATGGATGGTATGCATCAGTTGGTTTTTTCTCAGGAGCATTGGTAATTTCATTAAAAACAAAAGAATTATTTCCAGGTTGATTTATGTCAGTTTCTGAGATTCTTTGTTTGGTTTCTGATCTCTGAAATTCAGATAAGAAGTATCCGGCAGAAAAAGTAAGAAGCAGGAGAATGGAAGCAGCAACAGCACGCCACATCCATGCTTTAAGTGAAGGTTTTTTGTGCAATTCTGCATCCAACCTGTTCCAGGCGCCATCGGGAGCTTTTACTTTGTGATTGGCAAGTAAGTCTTTAAATAATTGGTCAATATGTGATTTATCGTCAAACATTAAATTTTTTTGAAGAAACTGAAAAATAGGTTTTGACTTTATGTTGCAAAATCGCTCTGGCACGTGCAAGATTGGATTTTGACGTGCCTTCGGATATGTTGAGCCTTTCGGAAATCTCCTTGTGAGACAAACCTTCAAGAGCATACAGGTTAAAAACCATCCGGTATTGGGGGCTAAGTTCCTGGATCAGTCCAATCAGATCATCTGCAGTAATATTACTTATAATATCTTCCCGATCAATACTGTCAAAAAATTCAAATTGTTGATTATCGACTAAATACAAAGGATTTTTTTTTCGAAACTTTTCGAGTGCGGTGTTCACAAGTATTCTTCTGATCCATCCTTTAAAAGAACCCTCACCTTTAAAACTTCTGAGATTTTGAAATACCTTAAGAAAGCCTTCGTGAAGGGTATCCTCTGCATCTGCACGATTGGTAGAATAATAAAGGCAAACAGCAAACATTTCATCAGCAAAATGGTTAAATAATTCCTGCTGTGCTTTACTATTACCTTTAATGCATGCTTCGATGATTTTTTGTTGATCCAAATCCCGTTGGAATTTTTGATTTCCAAATTTAAGTCAAAACATTCAAAGAACGCTGTTAAAAGTTTAATATTAGACGTGCTTTTAAAAAATATAGTTGCGTTGGCAAGTTATTCTGATATTGTTTTTTTAGTTTTTTGAAAAAATCTGTTTTTCACGCAACCAAATATTCTGCTCTTTCATCTTAGATTTAAAACAGGATAAATCTTATGAACTCTATCAGGAATTTTCTTTTGGCAATCATTAGTTTCGGGAAGTTGAACATCAGTCCAAAAGTTTCATTTTATGTTTTACTTGCTGCTTTTATCATTCTGTTGATTGCTACTGAAAGTATCATCAAGCAAACATTTATTCCTTTATAGAAAATATGACTGAATAGTTTTTTCATGGTGTTAACATAAAGTTAATGGAATTAGTTTGATTTTGAAAAAAATAAGCCGCAGATCCTAAAATCTGCGGCTTTGTTTTTCAGAAAGATTAGAAGCTATAATTTTTTTCTAAAGTTATTTAACTGAATAGCAGCGTGTGCAAATTTCTATTATCAGACAGGGGTTTTGAAACAAAAGACAGAAAATGGGTTTTGCCTTGTTTTGATAAATAGGTTACACAAAAAAAGCTGTCTCATAGGTTTTGTTTTGAACGATCAATAAGCCTCATTTCAAAACAAACTGAAACAGCTTTTTAAGTGTCAGATTAACAAAAAAATTATTTAATCACGCCAAGCTCTTTTCCGACTTTTATGAAAGCATTAATTGCCTTGTCAAGATGTGAAGTTTCATGTCCGGCCGACAACTGAACCCTGATGCGTGCCTGACCTTTGGGAACTACCGGGTAGTAAAAGCCTATAACATAGATCCCCTCTTCAAGCAGTTTTGCTGCCATGACCTGTGAAAGTTTGGCGTCGTAGAGCATAACTGCGCAAATGGCTGATTTTGTTGGTTTAATATCGAATCCGGCGGCGGTCATTTTTGACATAAAGTACTTTGTGTTTGCATGCAGCTTGTCTTGTAGATCGTGGGTTTCGGCCATCATGTCAAACATTTTTATTCCTGCATTCACCACTGAGGGGGGAATGGAATTAGAGAAGAGATAAGGTCTTGAGCGCTGGCGCAAAAGTTCAATAACTTCTTTTTTCCCGGTGGTAAACCCGCCGATAGCTCCTCCAAAAGCCTTACCCAATGTTCCGGTGATAATGTCAGCTTTTCCACGCACATCGAACAGCTCGGTTACTCCTCTTCCGGTATCGCCAACAACACCGGCTGAATGACTTTCGTCAACCATTAGCACTGCATCATATTTACTGCAAAGCGCCACGATTTTATCCAACGGAGCTACATTTCCATCCATTGAAAAAACGCCGTCAGTAACCACGACTTTAAAACGGGCATCTTTGGCAGCAATCAATTGTGCTTCCAAATCTTCCATGTCTGTATTTTTATACCGGTAACGTGCGGCTTTGCTAAGTCTTACCCCATCAATAATTGATGCATGGTTAAGTGCATCTGAGATAATTGCATCTTCTTCCCCAAATAATGGTTCGAAAATGCCTCCGTTGGCATCAAAACATGCAGCGTAAAGTATAGAATCTTCAGTACCGAAAAATTCGGCAATTTTTCTTTCAAGGGTTTTGTGCAGATCAGTAGTACCGCATATGAAGCGAACTGACGACATTCCATATCCGTGAGTATCCAGTGCTTCTTTGGCAGCAGCAATAAGAGCAGGGTGGTTGGATAGACCCAGATAATTGTTGGCACAAAAATTTAAAACCTTCTGACCATTTTCTAGTTGAATTTCTGCTTGTTGCGGGGATACGATGATTCGTTCTTGTTTGAAAAGACCCGCCTGCTGAATGTCAGCAAGTTCTTTCTGCAAATGTTCTTTAATTTTCCCGTACATTTTAATGTGTTTTAATGTGTTTGAAAATTGTTTTTTAAATAACAGGCTGCAAAAGTATCGCTTTCTTTTATTTAAACCAGTCTTTATCAAATGATTTTTTGGAATTTAAACAGCTCAAACTGAAAAAAATATATTTTTGCTGCCTATCTTGTTATTTCATTAACACAAAACTAATTTTTAATTTGTATGAAAAATATTCTTGTTATCGGATCAGTAGGCCAGATAGGTTCGGAATTAACTATGGAGCTCAGGTCGCGCTATGGGAATGATCACGTTGTAGCAGGCTACCGTAAAACAAAACCCTCGCGGGAACTTGCAGAAAGCGGCCCATTGGAAGTGGTAGATGCTACAAACGTTGACAGTATTGTTGCAGTGGTAAAAAAATATAAAATTGATACCATATACAATCTTGCAGCACTGCTGTCAGCAGTAGCCGAGAAAAACCCTCAGGCAGCATGGAATGTTGGAGTGAATGGTGCCTATAATGTATTGGAAGTGGCCCGTGAATACAAATGTGCCGTGTTTTTCCCAAGTTCGATAGGAGTTTTTGGATCCAGTACACCGCTTGACAATACTCCGCAGGACACTATACAACGACCCGAAACTATGTATGGAGTAACCAAGGTTGCTGCTGAACTTTTAAGCGATTATTATTTCAAGCGTTTTGGGGTGGATACCCGCGGTGTTCGATATCCGGGCATTATTTCCAATCTTACCCTTCCTGGCGGAGGAACAACAGATTATGCCGTTGAGATATTCTATGCCGCTGTAAAAGAGGGACATTTTACCTGCCCGCTGCCAAAAGGCACTTTCCTCGACATGATGTATATGCCTGATGCTTTGGATGCTGCTATCGACCTGATGGAAGCTGATCCTTCAAAACTTAAACACCGGAACTGTTTCAATATTACTGCAATGAGTTTTGACCCGGAAATTCTGTACAATGCCATCAAGAAGTATATGCCGGATTTTACTATGGATTATGATGTTGATCCTGTGAAAGAATCAATTGCAAACTCATGGCCCAATAAAATGGATGACAGCGCTGCACGCGAAGAATGGGGCTGGAACCCGAAATGGGACCTTGATGCCATGACAAAGGATATGCTAAAAGTAATCAAGGAAAAACATGACAAAGGCCTGATTTAAAAACTATATCTTCCATAAATCAAACCGGAGGGCAATTCTGTTGTCTTCCGGTTTTTTTTACGACTGAATTAATTCTAATTGCACAGGGTTTAAAACAGAAAATTGGTTTTGAAATGGGCTTTTCTTGCCACTTCGATTTTTTATTTTTTCGAAAAGGCGAAACTTCTTCAGGATTTTTTGGTTTATATCACAAACTGTTTTGCGGATGAAAAACGAATACAATTCCATCGAAAAGCTTCATGAAATTATAAGTGGTGAAAAAGGATTGCTGGCCTATTTTTACAGCGACCGATGTGCACCCTGTGTCAGCCTTAGACCAAAGGTGGAAACGCTGGTTAGTGAATATTTTCAGGATATGAAGATGGTTTTTGTCAATTCTGAAGCCCATCCTGACATTTCTGCTCACTACGGAATTTTTGCCAATCCATGCATCTTGGTCTTTTTTGAAGGTCACGAGTTTCGCCGTTACAGTAAATATATTTCCATCAGTCAGCTTGGCAGCGATATTCAAAGAGTGTATTCGTTGCTTTTTGATAACTAAAGAAAAGAAATGTTTAATAGAGAGAAGATTAATTTGGGTGAGTTGCTCAAAAAGTCGTTTTTTTTCTCTTAAAGAAAATTGATAGGTTTTTGTAATCAATCATATTCTGTAAACTGTATCTGTTGATAATACTAAAAAAAATATCCTTTATTCTCGAGAATTATTGCCGGATGCTGATCTGAATTGCACACAGGACAGAATTAGAAACACAGGTGTAGTCCATTCTGAAAAAATTGTGTTTAAACCTGCTGATGCATTGATATTTTATTTGTAAACTTGCCATAATTTTCAATCAATTTTTTAAAATGGAGGATGTTCATTTTGAATCGGCCATTTTGCAATATTGTGATCAGAAAGCTCCTGACAGGATGAGTGTTTTTACCATAGACCTTCCTCCGGTTTTTCCTCCAAAAATTTTATTTAACAGGTTTATTCTGTTCATTTTGTTTTCAACAGCTTACCATTGTTTTTCACAATCAATAACCAGTGATAAAAGTAATTCATCGGAAGTGCTTTACGACACGGCTAAGGTTAATAATTTGGTAAGACAAGCTGATCAAATGGTTTGCACTGATGCTGAAAAATCATTAATTTTATTGCAGGAAGCATTGGTTTTGTCAACAGAATTAAATTATAAAAAGGGAATTGGAAACAGTTATCTTTGGCTGGGAAGAGCATATTATTACATGGATGAGTATAAGACAGCCGGAGAATATTTAGCAAAAGCCAGGGTAATTTTCGAAGAGTTGGATGATATTGAGGGTCTGGTAAGGTACCATTTTTTCCAGGGCTCTATTTATCAGGTAACGGGCAACCTTCTGAGCGCCATGCAGGCTTTTCACCTGGGTATTGAGCTGAGTAAAAGTGCTGATAATCCTGAGATGCTGATTTTGAATTATTGTGCTTTGGGAAGTATCCATCTGGTGCGTTGTGAATCTGAACTGGCTATGTCCAGTTTTAACGAGGCAAGAACCCTGATGGAAGAAACAGGAAGAGAAGAAGGAATGCCGATTTTATTATCAAATATAGCCAATACTTATGAGCTTATCAAAGCGTATGATTCGGCATTGTATTATTACAACAAAAGCCATGCAATCAGAATGAAAGATGGCGGTGTGCGTGGTATAGCAAGTTCCGAAATGACCTTAGGACGATTGTTG
>Ga0116164_10001386_pt1 | contig 18364 bp, 13 predicted proteins | sample AD_UKC109_MetaG_FD_89888 | JGI IMG/M metagenome (GOLD analysis project Ga0116164, IMG submission 89888) | Active sludge microbial communities of municipal wastewater-treating anaerobic digesters from Hong Kong - AD_UKC109_MetaG | ecosystem: Engineered > Bioreactor > Anaerobic > Digestate... | reverse complement strand
CTGAGACCGTCAAAAAACTTGTTTTTTGACGGGACAACCGTGTTTTGCCTCTCGCCCTTCGGGCTCCCGGGCGGCAAAACACACAGGGAAACCGCCCGAAACGGGCGATCCGTTGCGGCGGTTGAACCGCCGCAGCCGGAATATACGGGTTAAGGGTTGCGACCCTTAACAATCCCTTGGACTTTTTTGACAGACTGAGCGTCCGGCATTCTGCCGGACGCTGTTTGGTTTTCATCTGTTTGAAAAAGTCCCCGCTGAGCTTATGTCCCGGCCCTTACATGCTGCACGGGCCGCTCCAGCCGATGATCAGGCACGCCAGCACGACCGCGCCGCAGCAAGCCGCGATGATCATCCCCTTCATGCCGAGTTTACGCACCTTGACTTTCGATAAAAACGCGACCGCAACCAGCAGCAGGCTGATTGAATAAAGCAGTAAAAAACCGCTCTTCATAACCGGCCGCAGCGTATAGATCAACGGAATGAACAGCGCGACGGTGGTCACGGGCAGCCCGTCGTAATACTTGCGCGGCGTGTTTTCGCTGAATTGCAGTTCGTCCTCCGTGACGTTGTAATACGCAAGCCGGATCAGGGCGGCAAGGACGTATGCGACCAGCGCGACGGTCTCATACCAGTGCGTCAGGCCGATGGAAAAACCGATCACCGCCGGCAGCACGCCGAAGCATACGAGGTCGGCGAGCGAATCGATCTGGATGCCGAATTTCTTTTCCATCTCGCTGCGTTTCCGGGTCCTTGCGATCGTTCCGTCGAACAGGTCGCAGAAGCCTGAGATCATCAGGCAGACGATCGCCATGGACGTGCGCCCGTACATGGCGAGTCCCATGCCGACGACGGCGCTCGCGACGCCCGTATACGTCAATAGTACCGTATAATTATAAAACCCTATCATCCTTATCCCATTCCGTTTCATATTCAGATAGAAATATTAACTCTGCCGTCCGTTTACCCGACGCGATAAAACGAGCGGTACCATTCAACAAATTTGAACAGCCCTTCGGAAATCGACGTCGTCGGCGAAAAGCCGAAATCGCGTACGGTTTCGGTAATGTCGGCATACGTCTTTTGTACGTCCCCTGCCTGCATCGGCAAATATCGCTTGATCGCGGGTTTTCCGGCGGCCTTTTCCAGCGTTTCGATAAATTCCGACAGCGGCACGGGCCGGTTGTTTCCGATGTTGTACAGCGCGTAGCGGTCGCCGTTTTCGTCGGCCTTCGGCGGTGCGTGCAATACGCGTTCGACGCAGTCCGTCACGTCGTCGATATAGGTGAAGTCCCGCAGCATGTCGCCGTTGTTAAAAACATCGATCGTGTTCCCCTCGAAAATCGCCTTCGTAAACTTAAAATACGCCATGTCCGGACGGCCGAACGGGCCGTACACGGTAAAGAAACGCAGCCCGGTCGACGGAATCCCGTAAAGGTGCGAATAGGTGTACGCAAACAGTTCGTCGCTCTTCTTTGTCGCCGCATACAGCGAAATTGGCCGGTCGACACGGTCGCGCACGGAAAACGGCGTTTCCTCGCGGCTGCCGTAGACGGACGAGCTGGAGGCAAAGAGCAGATGCTCCACCGGATGATAGCGGACCGCTTCCAGAACATTGAAAAATCCGACGATGTTGCTCTCGATATAGGCGCGCGGATGGTCGATGCTGTAGCGCACGCCGGCCTGCGCGGCGAGATGGACGACGATCTTCGGTTTCACATCCTTGAACAGCGTTTCCACCGTCGCCTGATCGGAAAGGTCGCCTTCCGTAAAGGAGAATGCGGTAAACGCGCGCAGCTCGTCCAGCCGGGCGCGTTTGAGCGAAGGATCGTAATAATTGTTGAGGTTGTCCACGCCGAACACAAGATGCCCGCTTTGAAGCAGGCGCCTGCAAAGGTGAAACCCTATAAACCCGGCCGCACCGGTGACGAGGATTGGTTTGTCCGTTCGTTTCGTCATATATCCGCCTTACCTGCCGATGGAATGGTATTCCACGCCCGCGCGTTTCATTTCGGCGGGATCGTAAATGTTCCGTCCGTCGTAGACAAGCGGCACGCGCATGCTCTGCTTGAAGTCTTCGGGTTTCAGGCGTTTGATCTCGTCCCACTCCGTAAATACAAAGCAGCAAAACGCGTCTTTAAGCGCCTGTTGCGGCGTGTCTGCAAGCGGAACGTTCGGATAACGCCTGGCGAAGTTTCCCGCCGCGACCGGGTCGTAGCAGGTCACCTGCGCGCCGTGCTCGATTAAAAGTTTGACGTTTTCGACGGACGGCGCTTCCCTTAAATCGTCCGTTCCGGGTTTAAACGCGAGCCCGAGCACGGCGACCTTCATGTTTTCAAACGTCATGAAGCGTTTCTTCGCTTTTTCAAACAGGCGTGTCTTCTGCAGCGTGTTGATCTCGACCGCCGCATCCACCGTGCGGAGCTCGTAACCGTTCTGCTTCGCCAGATAGCGCAGCGCCTTCGTGTCCTTCGGAAAACAGCTTCCGCCGTAACCGACGCCCGCGTTTAAAAAATTCGCGCCGATGCGCGGATCGTAACGCATGCCTTCGGCAACGTCGTCGATGTTCGCGCCGACCAGCTCGCAGAGGTTCGCAATGTCGTTCATATACGAAATCTTGAGCGCGAGGAAATCGTTGCTGGCGTATTTGATCATCTCGGCCGAGCGTCTCGTAACGGAAACGATCGGGAGTCCGAACGGTTCGTAAATCTCCCGCAGCATCCTTTCCGCGGTTTCGTCCTCCGTGCCGATGATGATGCGCGCCGCGTGCAGGGTGTCGCGGACGGCCTTGCCCTGCGCGAGGAATTCCGGATTGCTCGCCACGCGGACCGTCACGTCCTTTAGAAGATTGTCGTGGATATATTGTTCGACCTTATCGTTGGTCCCGACCGGAACGGTGGACTTGACCACGACGAGGCAATCGTGCGTAACGCTGTTTGCAATCTCGCGGCAGACGGTCGCGATATAGGAGAGGTTCGCGCTGCCGTCCGGCAGTTCCGGGGTCCCGACGCCGATGAAGATCGAGTCGGTGTCGGCGTAAGCCTGTTCGTAATCGGTTGTAAAAAAAAGCCGACCCGCGGAAAGGTTCTTTTTCAGCAGCTCTTCCAGGCCTTCTTCATAGATGGGCGAATCGCCCGCGCGCATGCGCTCGATCTTTTGTTCGTCCACGTCCACGCAGGTAACCGTATGTCCTTTTTCCGCAAAGCATACGCCCGCGACGAGGCCCACATATCCCGTTCCGGCAACCGCCAGTTTCATATTGTTACAACCCCCTGCCATCGCGCCCGCAGATCAAACAGCGATCGTCGGGCGCATGTTTTTTTAATCCGGTCTTTCCGTTGTTTCCGGTTCGGTTTTGATTTTGTTTTTATTCAGATATTCCTTAACGGAACGCCAGAGATAATCAAAACTCTGTAGTTTTAATAATACCGCTAAACCGAGGTAAACCGCAATACCGCATGCGATTTGTGCGATCAGCGAAAGCAGATCCGGCATGGGTGCAAGCGACACGGCCAGCACGGCGGCCGCCATGACGGCGGAAAGCAGCAGCGGCGGCGTCAGGTCCCAGAGCTGATCGCGATAGCGATATGCAAAGAGCCGCTTCATTACGACCATGGTGACGAACATCGAGAAGACCGCGGTGATCGTCACGGCGCCGGCAATTGCGAGCGGTGTTGAAAAAAGGAACACCGACGCAATCAGCAGAACGATCCCGAATACCTTTTTTATGATTTCCGTCTTGAGGTACAAATCGCTACGCCCAAGCGCGTTGATCGCCTGCAGATCGGTCGCCTCGATCGGATATAGCGCATAGATCACGCACATGATCTGCAAATATGGCGCGGCGGGCACCCATTTTTCGGTCAGCAGCACCCGCAGCAGCAACGTCGCGACCGCGGCCATGCCGGCCATCATTGGGAACACCATCAGCGCGGTGGAGCGGTTCGTCTTTCGCACCATTTCCCGTACGCGCGCCGTGCTGTCCTGATGCGCGGAATACGCGGGAAACAGAACCGAGAGCGCCACGTTCGTCAAATTTGTCCCGATCATCTCGGGATACCTGCGGCCCGTCGTATAAAACGCGATGGAGTCGTCGATATATCGCTTGCCGACAACCAGAGAGGACAGCTCCGAATATCCCGTGTCCATCAGGCTCGAAACCAGCAGTTTCCAACCATAGCCGAACAGGACCCCGAGCCGCTCCCAGGAAAAGACGAACGCGGGCTTCCAGCGGTCCAGCAGCCAGAGCAGTACGACCGTCGCCGCCGAGCCGAGCAACTGCTGGACGACCAGCGCCCATACGCCCGCGCCGGTGTATGCAAGATAAATACCGAGCGCGCCGGACACCAGCGTCGCGCCGAGCGTCGCCATGCAGAGCTTTCGAAATTCCAGCTTTCGCGTGATGATCGCGCTCTGCACGGAGTTGGCCGCGCCGGTGATCAGAATGATCGAGAGCACGCGCAGGGCTTTTGAAAAGTCCGACTGTTCGAAAAACGTCGCGATCCAGGGCGCGGTCAAGAACAGGATGAGATAGAGCACGCACGCGATCGCCAGCCCCGCCCAGAACACGGACGAAAAATCGACGTCGTCGGCATCCTTGCGCTGGATCAGCGCCGTCGAAAAGCCGCGCTTGACAAACACGTCCGCAATGTTGATGAAGATCAGCAAAAGCGCCAGCGTCTTGTAGTTCGCCGGGTCGAGGATGCGCGCGATGACGACGGAAATTACGAAACGGACAAGCTGGTTGCCGCCGCTTTCCATCGCCTTCCAGATGACGCCGGATATGGTTCTATTTCGAAACGAATGGTCCATGCGTTTATTGCTTCCTTAATTTTCGTACGCTCCGCAGGAAACGCGCGGTCAGCCTCGGAGCGAAATGTTCCAGGTTGAGCCGCAGCCTGCGCTTAGCGGAGAGCGATTGATACTGCTCGCGGTGCGGCGGTCGTTTTAAGAGGTCGACGCGGCTGTTTAAGCAGAGGATCTCGAACGCGTGGTGGTTCTCGACCGCGTCGCGCACGGCCGCGTGCCAGCGGCTGCCCGTCTCCTCGTCAAAGGCTTCCAGCGCGCGCACCATGCTTTCGTGGTGCGCGATCCGCACCTGTTTATCCGCAAAAAAGAACGTCTCCGTCCACGATCCGGGGACCGCCGTACGGTATGCGCACATGCGCTCGCTGAAATAATACGTCCTTCCGTTTGCGCCGAACCAGAGCTGGAGCACCGCGTCGTCGACGTCCGTCATGTCGCAAAACGGCGCCCGGTTCTGCGCAAGCCGCGCCGGAGCGACGATCGACGCGGTCGGGACGAATCCGCCGCCGTGGCGGATCATGTCGTTCATCGAAACGTCCCCGTCCGTTTCATACGGCGTGACCGAGCCGACTGGGTTCCCCTTTGCGTCCACGACGTCGGCGGCGCAGACGCAGAGCGAGCAGTCGGGATGTTCTTCCAGATAGGCGACCTGCTTTTGCAGCTTGTCCGCGCTTGTCCAGTAATCGTCCCCTTCGCAGATGGCGACGTATTTGCCGCGCGCAAGCGGGAAAACATAGTGTTCCAGAATCTTCGGGTCGTGCGAATACATGTTTTCGCTGCGGTAGACGCAGCGAAACAGCTCCGGATATTTGGCTTCGTATTCGCGCACGATCTCCGCGGTCCCGTCGGTGGACGCGTCGTCGTGAACGATGACCTCGATCGGAAAATCCGTTTTCTGGCGTAAAAACCCGTCCAGCGCGTCACGGATGTAGGGCGCCTGGTTATAGGTGTCGCATACGATTGAAACCAGCGGGTCGTTATTCTCCATGCGAAGCCCTCATCTTGATCTCGCCGAGGCGCTCGATCGTATCCAGCCTGCGGCGGTTCCGTTTCAGGATCGCTTTGAGCTGGGCGCGGCGCATACGCGTGAGCGTCCTGCTGCCGATATAGCGGCGGTCCTCGTCGTCGATATGTTCGCTCCAGGGATATTCGATCACTTCGCGCTTCTGCTCCTCGGTCTCCGCCGCGCGATAGTGCTGCCAGAAGAGCGTGATCAGCCCGTTGAGCTTGCGCGCGTGGAACCGCTCCAGGTTTTCGCTCGTGTCGAGCCCCCAGATCGTCATATAAGATCGAAGCTGGTCCATGACCGCGTCGTTGAACTGTTTGTCGATCCTGCCCGGCAAAACGCGCGTCGAGATGCTCTCGTTGAAACGCCGGTAGTTATACAGCGGCGTTGCGCAGTATGCGATCCGTTCGGCGTGCGTCACGGGATAGAGCGACTGCAGCAGGTCTTCCGTGTGCGGATTGTCCGCAAATTTATCGTACGGCGTGTCGTCCTCTTTCACAAGCGGCGTTTTGATCGCCTTTGTGCAGAGATTGTTGAGCCGCCAGGAGACGATCATTTCGGAATAGATTGCTTTTTTGTCCGCGCCGGAAAAGACGGAGCCGTCGGGAAACACGCTCTCGGCCACCGCGGTCGTAAACTCCGGCTCGTAGCGGTTGTAAAAATTGAATATCACGATGTCCGCATGTTCCCGCTCGATGATGCCGCGGATCGTGCCGAGCGCGTCCGGCTCCAGCGAATCGTCCGCGTCGAGAAAGATGCAATAGTCGCCTTCCGCCGCCTGAATCGCCGCGCGCCGCGCAAGGATCAGTCCCTTGTTCGGCTGGTGCAGCACCTTCACGATATCCGGATGCAGTGCGCGGTACCGGTCGCAGATCATGCCGCCGTCGTCGACGGAGCCGTCGTTGACCAATACCAGCTCGAAATCCTGTTCGCTCTGGCGCAGGACGGAGTCCAGGCAGTTGCGTATATAGAGCTCCGCATTGTAAACCGGAACGAGAATACTAAAAAACATCGTGATAGAGCCCTTCCGTCAGCAGTTCGTGGATCGACTCGCACATCAGGTAGTCGAGCATCTTGAGCTTGCTCTCTCTGGAAAACATATTCGACGTTTTACGCCCGTGGAGCACGTTCAGCGTGCGCATCGCGGTATTGTCGCCGACAAACGCCATAAGCAGCACGTCCTTCTTCTCCCCGGCATAGGCCTTAAACCGCGCTTCAACAAACCCCTGCACGCGGATCCGCCTGGAGCGCGTTTCAAATTCGTCGAGGATCTCCTCCGCTTTTGCTTCGTTTGCCAGCGCGGCTCCGCCCTTTGTCCGGACGATCGGAACGAACGAAACCTTGTCCGCGCCGAAATTGCCGATCCCGTACCGGACGAGCAAACCCGTATCGAAGCAGGGCTCCCCGTCTTCGACGTCGAAGATAAAATTGCCCTGGCCGTAAACGATCGTCGCGTTTTCCCACTTTTCATAGCATCCGATGCAGTGGCTGTGCTGGCAAAGCACGAGCGAAGCGCCGCACTCCGCCATCTTCCGGCAGGCGCCCTGCAGCTTCGGCGACGGATACGGATAGTTTTCGCGTCCGCCGTGGTATAGGACGATCAGCCGGTCGCAGTTGCTGCGGATGTCCCGAATGCGGTCGCCGAGTTCAAGGATGTTCAGCGGATTTGCACCGGGCGTGCGGTCCGTCGCAACGGAAAACTCGTGCTCGCACACGGCGTAAACGCCGATCTGCACGCCGTTTTTCACAAAATAATGCGGACGGTCGGCCTCGTCGAGGTCTTCCCCGGCTCCAAAATACACGACGCCGGCTGTTTTCAGCGCAGCCATGGTGGAATGCAGCCCCTCGGCGCCGTAGTCGAGGATATGGTTGTTGCAAAGCGATACCGCGTCCGGCTTCAGCGACGCGACGCCGCGCGCGCAGATCGAGGAAGCGACCATGTTCGGGCCGCATTTGTCCAGCTTTGTTTCACAGTCCGCCAGCGGCGATTCGAGATTGATCAGCCTTGCGTCCGCGCCCTGCCAGATCTCCTGCAGCCCGCCGAACAGCAGTTTGGGTTGTTCTTTTTGAAACTCTTCCCTGTTGGAATCGGTCGGCGCAACGTCCGCGCCAATTAAAATCTCCAAGCTCATGCCTGCTCCTCCAATAATAAAAACTCGCCCATGATCCGGTCTCCGTCGCCGACGTAATCGTCGGCAAAGCCGCTCTGGTCGAAGAATGTCAGTTCGCCGAAGCGTACGCCTTCCGGCGTATCGTACAGGTCCACGCGCACATGCTTGATGCCCGCCGAAAGCTTTTCGGACAGCGCGATCATCTCTTCCAGCCGCTCCGGCCGGCGGATGTCCGCAGAGTTCACCATGTTCGCGGTCGCTTCGTTTACGGGCAGCGGCTCGAACGCGGGGGTGAAAAAGAAATAGTCCGCATGTTTGGCGGAACGGTTCGTGCAGACGCAGATCGCGCGAACAACGCCGTCGAAACAGAAGAATTTATAGTCGTCCGGCGGCGTACCGTCGTCCGAGCCGATATACGCCTCGGCCAAAACGCGCCGCGGAACGTCCTTGTAGAGCCACTCCCGGTATTGCTTGTAATAGTCCTGTTTGAGCAGCTTTTTGAGCTTCTTTTTCGCGGCCCCGGCATCAAAATTCCGCTTGTCGGCGCATAGGATCACGCCGCCGGAATTGTGCGTGCACTTCAGCGCAAACCGCCCGGGCAGCTTGGTTAAATCGATCTCGCCGGGGTCGTCCCAAACGCCGAGCAGCGGGACCAGATATTCGCCGCCGATCGTTTCGGCGACGAAATCGCGCACGGCCGCCTTGTCCACAAGCCGCACATGCTGTTCGTCCCGGTCGTGCAGCTTGAGCCACTGCACTTTCTCGTTCATCGTGACCGGAGGATCGAGGTGCAGTTTTTTGCCCAGCCTGGCGCGGTAAAGCTTTTTTAAGTATTTCTCGTCGTCCATATGCGAAAACCAACCGCGTTTCGCCAGAACGGAAAAGACTTTGTGCGGATTTTTCAGAAACGCGAAGAACCGTTCGCCGTCGTTTCGCCTGTCTTCCAGTATCCGCGTCGCCGCGACCAGCAAAACCCAATATACGACCGCCGTACGGTCGTAATAGGCGACCATACCCGCGTCCATCACGATCTGGGCGGCGAGCAGCACCATAAACACGCCGACGAGCGTCCTTCTCCGCCTGCATTCCGGCGTGCAGTCGGCGGCCTTCGTCCGCTTCAGGCGCCACCCGGCAAGGCCGAGCGCAGCCAGCTGCGGAATATAGTACAGCGCGAGCAGCGGCGCGCCGCCGGAGACGAGCAGTTCCGTATAGTTGCAGTGCGAATAGGTCCCCTGCGAGCCGTCGAGCAGCCGGAAGCAATCCAGTCCCCAGCCGGTGAAAGGACGCTGCCGGAACGCCTCCATGGCGACGGCGGCAAGCGAATTGCGCTCTTTTACCGACGCCGCATGACCGGAGCCATCGACGATATAGTGGAGCATCGTATGCAGGCGGTGCAAAATGTTGTTGCTCAGGACGTTGTCCCGCCAGAGGATGAAATATGTGGCGAGTGCCCCGGCGGCCAGAAGCACAAGCAGTTTCAGCCCCCACCGCTTCGGGAACAAAACCAGCGCCAGCGAAACCAGCAGCAGCGCGGCCAGCGCGGCAGCCTTTGCGGACTCGCTGAAAAACACGGCGGGGATCAATATCAGATTGGGCAGCAGCCAAAGCGCGTTTTTCTGCTTTGCGAGAACGAGGCTCAGGCCGAACCCGACCGCCGCCAGCATGCCCATCCAGTTCGGATTGATCCCTGCGGCGAGGCCGAACCGAACGTCGACAAAGCCGGACGAAAGTTCAAACACCAGCGAATAGGCGGCAAGCGCCGTCACGGTTGTAACGAAAACCGCGATAAACCGGCGCATGTCCCCGCGCAGCAGCAGGTACTGGAACAAAAAGAAAAAGAACACGGCGTTGATCACGAGCGTCTCGAGCATGTCGAGCGACTCCGCTTTCCCGACGGCCCATGCAAGCGTAACGACCGCGCCCCATAGAACGACGAGCGCATACGCGGCCATCCACCAGGAGAAAAACGCCTTTCTTTCTGCGATCATATAGACGAAAACAACGCCGATGAAGGCCAGCATGCCCAGCTGAGACGCCATGGAATGCTCAAACGCAACCTCGGTGAACAGGCAGACAAACAGCGCGGCGTCCGCAAGCAGCGCGAGAGGAAGCCGCAGTTTATTATTTGGCGATCTGTTCAAGATACCGCCTCCATTCCGCGGCGACCACCGCTTCGTCCAGCCTCTGCTGAATTTTCGACGCGTTTTTGCCAAGCCGCAATGCCAGTTCCGGGTCGTCCGCAACGGCGCACATCGCCGCGTACATCCGTTTTTCGCTGCCCGTGCGCACGAGCAGTCCGTTTTCGCCGTTTTCAATCAGCGAGCGCACCCCGCCGATCGGGCAGTCCGTGGCGATGCAGGGCAGTCCGCATGCCATCGCCTCGATCAGCACGTTCGGCATCCCCTCGTAATCCGAACTGAGCGCAAACATTGCGCAGTCGTTGATCTCGTTAAGCAGCGCTTTCGACTGGCCGGGGAGTTCGACCGAATGCGCCACGCCGAGCATGCTCGCAACGCGCATCAGTTCCTTGCGCTCCGGCCCCTCGCCGTAGATCACCAGCGAATACGAATGGTGCGTCTTGTAAAAACGTGCGAACGCGCGAATCAGCATAGCAAAATTCTTCTGCGGATGCAAGCGCCCCGCCGCCGCGACGACCGGACGGCGCTCGCCTTCATACGGCGCGGGGATCCGTTCGACGTCGAGCGGGTTGTCCAGTATGACGCTGCGCGCGCGGATTCTCTTTGGAAAATAGTCCGCCGCATCCTGCGTTTGAAAGATGAAGCCCTTCGCAAAAGGGTAGACGAACCACCGCAGGATGCGCTTGACCCTGTTCTCCGGGTGACGGTGCGGATCGTTGCGTTCGCTGACCACGACGGGCACGCCCGTGCCCAGCAGGAACAGCACCGTCCAGACGTTCACTTTTTCCGGCAAGGCGAGCACGACGTCCGGTTGTTCCTTTTTCACCAGCCTGCGCAGCTTTTTATATGCGTGCGGGATCCTGCGCGAACGCAGCGTCTCGTCAAAATCCAGGTAGATCTGCGAAACGCTCTCCGGCAGGTCGTAAAAAGAAGGCACGCCGCACTCCGTGGCAAGGATACACTCGATTCCGTCGTGAACAAAATGGTTCAGCAGCTGCGCAATCACGCGTTCGCAGCCGCCTCCGCTCATTTTATGCGTTACGATCAGCAGTTTCTTCATGTTTCAGCCCCGGTTGTCAGTGTTTCGTACCATCGCGAAAGCATCCCCGCGTTTTCGCTTATGTCATAACCCGCTTCGCGAACGCGCCGGATCGCATCCTCCGACGCCGCCCTGCGGTCTTTTCCGGCCGGTTTTAACAGCGCGCGGGCGAACGTTTCCGCATTCCCGATTTCGCAAAACGAGACAAGGTCCGTCAGAACCGCTTCGCGCGTGACGCGGTCCGACGCCACGCAAAAGAGCCCGGCGCACTGCGCCTCGATCAGCGTCAGCGGGAGCCCTTCGAAAAACGACGGCAGCGCGAAGACGTCCGCGGCGCAGAGCGCGCCCGCAACGTCGTCAACCGCGCCCGTAAAGACCGTCCTGTCCTTTACGCCCAATGCGGCGGCCCGCTGTTCGCAGTTGCTCCTGAGTTTTCCGCCGCCGACGAGAAGAAGCCTTGCGTCCGGACGCGATTTTTGCAGCTCTGCGAACGCCTCCACCAAAAAAACCTGGTTTTTCTGCTCGTTGAACGAGCCGATGTGGCAGACCGTAAACGCCGATTGCGGGATTCCAAAACTCGCGCGCGTTTCCTCGCGTTTTTTCGCGTCGAAATAAAAATGCTCCGCCGGCACCGCGTTGTTGAGAATCACAAACGGAACGTCGCCAAAGAGCCACCGCCCCGCCGCTTCGCCGCACGCCGCGGCGTTGGTGTAGCTCTTTGAAAACGGCTTTCGAAGCAGCCTGTCCGCGAGCTTCATCTTGCAGGTCGTGTTATGTGAATGCGGAATGCGCACGGCGGCGCCGCCGAACTTTGCCGCAAGCATTTCAACGTACAGCGTCGCGCTGTTTCCGTGGGCGTGGACGATCTGCTCTTTGCGCTCGTTTACGACGATTTCAAGGCGATGGAAATAGTTGATCGGGTCGCGGTTTCGTTGTCCCAGCACAAATACCTGTCCGCCCAGGCTTTCGATCATGCGGACCGACTCCGCGTCCGGCTCGTTTTGGACGGCGAGGTCGCACCGGACGTGCGACGGGTCGAAGCGCGACACATAGTTCATCACGCATTTCGTTATGCCGTTTTTACCGAACGGCACGGTCAAAACCTCAAGCACTCTCACGGGCGACTTCAGCATATGCGCCTCACTTTCCAAGAGCGCGCAGCGATTTTTCCACGCGGCCGGTCTTATGATATTCATAGATTTTTGCGTCGACTAAAAAACGATACCAATAGCTCTCGAAGTAATGGTAAAGATAGCCTTCCTTCCCGTCGAGAAAGCCAAGCCGGAAATAATAGTTGTAAACAAACCAAAGCCATGCCCGGATGAACATCGGCGCGCGATAGTAGACCGTAAACTTCTTTTTGCGGTGCCGTCTTAGCTGTTCGTCGGTGTTCACGTCGAACGCCGCGCCGTTTTCATATGCGATATAGTCCTGCAGCTCGCGGATTGCATACCAGTTGTAGCGGGCGATATAGCTCGTAAGGTCCTTGAAATCGTAATGCAGGTACCGTTCCCCGATCGCAGCCGTACGACCTTCCGACAAAATGGTGTGCGCGTCGCGTTTCCGGTCCTCAATGCGGCCCTTGCCCGTTTTGAACAGCATGATCTTGCGCTTTTTGCTGCCGCCGTGCTTCATCTGCCTGCCGAGGAAAAAAAAGTCGCTCTCCATAACGATGCCGTTCACGTCGTCCTCGGCGTGCTCCGCCATCAGTTTTTCGCTGTGGGCGCATACCTCCGGCGTAAAGCGCTCGTCCGCGTCGAGCCGGAGCGTCCATTTCGTATCGATGTTCGCGTTGTCGACGCCCCAGTTGTACTGGGCCGCGTAATAGGTGAACTCGTGAAAGAAAACATCCGCGCCATATTGTTTTGCAATTTCCACGGTACGGTCCGTGCTGCCGCTGTCGATCATGACCACGCGCTTGCAAAAGTCCTTGACCGAGCGCAGGCATGCTTCGATATTCGCTTCTTCGTTCAGCGTTAAAACGATCGCCGTCACGTCCGCCATTGCGTCTGATCCCCTTCGATGATCCAGGGCGAAACCGCCCCTTTTTACACTACAATATACCTATCGTAGTGTACCATCCCGCCTACCCTATGTCAAACGCGCAAAGGGTGTGCCGTCGTTTCTTCACGCAAGATTTACAACTTCTTTTTTCCGCGTTTTGCCGCGTTGTCAGCCGACCCGTTTCTGTGATAAACTGCGCTTATGAATGCGAACGTATCCGATTACCTCAGGCGCGATTTTCTCGGGCATGTCGACATGCTCGAGCTGCTTGAGATGGGGTCTTCCTCCGTCATTTACGGCGGCGAGGACGGCGTCATACTGTACAACGATATGATGTTTTCCCTTGCCTGCGCACCCGGTGCCGAAAGGGATTGCCTGCGGCGGCTGCTTGCGGCTTTGCCGGAAACGGGCGGCTGTTACGTCGTTCTGCACGACCCGGAATTGAAAACGCTTCTCCTGCGCGAACGCGGGTTTTCCACCTTTATGGACTGCTATCAGTGCCTGTATGAACGCGCGGAGCCGGTTTCCTATTCCCTTCCGGCGGGCGCGTCCATCAGGCCGCTTGATCAGGGCCACGCCGGCTTTGTCCATGCGCATTACCAAACGGTCGACGACGAAGGTTATATCCGCGAGCGCATCGAGGCCGGGATGTTCGGCGTGTTTTTCGGCGAAACGCCCGCCGGGTTTATCGGCACGCACGACGAGCGCTCCATCGGCCTGCTCAAAATCCTGCCGGACTATCGCAGGCGCGGCCTTGCGTTTGCGCTCGAAGCGCATATGATCAACCATTCTTTGCGCATCGGCCGGCGGGCGTTCGGCCAGGTGTCCGTCGACAACGCGCCGTCGCTCGCGCTCCAGAAAAAACTCGGCATGACGATTTCAAAATCCGTGATCACCTGGGTGGAGCGGCCCTGACTGGACCGCCGGTTCAAATACAAGTTTCGAACGATAAACTTTGGGGCGATAATGTGAACTTCGGCCGCGTCTTCTTGACGCGGCCCTCTTATTTGTCTATCATGTGACAAGGTGTCATATGACAGTCTGTCACATTCCTCGTTTCGACCGGGTTTTCATATGATCGTATCATCCGCCCGCATTCCCGGGCGACGTCCTTGGAGGAGCAATCATGCCGACGGAAACCTTTTTTAACCTGCCGCAGGAGAAGCGCGCGCGCCTCGTCGTCGCGATACGAAACGAGCTGACGCGCGTCCCCTTCAACGAAGTCTCCATCAACCGCATCGTCCGCGCCGCCGGGATACCGCGCGGGAGTTATTATCAGTATTTCATCAGCAGGGACGACCTGTACGATTTTCTGCTGACGGAATACCGCGCGCGCATGCAGGAGAGCGCCGTACGCACGCTCAAGGAGCAAAGCGGGGACGTGTTTTTGACCGTGCTCTCCGGGTTTGACGAATCCGTCGCATTCGCTTCGGACGAATCGAATCTTTTGATCATGCGGCATCTGTTCGACTATCGCTCGCCCGCAAAGCCCGCCGACGGGCAGGACCCGTTTTCCAATATTTCGATCCTTACCAGAAATATCGATCTGATCGATGCAAGCGCCCTCAATTGCTCCGGCCGAGACGACCTGCTCGCGATCCTCGAGATTCTGTTTTCCCTGCTTGCCTTTACGCTGGCCGAGCTGTTCTGCAATCCGCAGAACGCCGACGCACTGCGCGGGCGTCTGAAGCGCAAGCTTGAAATCCTGAAGCACGGGATGCTTCGCACCGACGCCGAAGGAGGTGCAAGCGCATGTTAGCCAGATTTTCCGTCAAGCGCCCCTACACCGTCTTCGTCGCGGTCATCCTCGTCATCGTGCTCGGTGTCGTAGCGTTTACCAATATGACGCCCGATCTCCTGCCGAACATCGATCTTCCCTACGTCGTCGTCTTTACGAGTTATGCCGGCGCGACGCCGGAAGAGGTCGAAGAGGTCGTTACGAAGCCGATCGAAGAGGAGATGGCCACGCTCGACAACATCGACAGCATCTCGTCCCAGTCCAGCGAAAACTATTCGATGGTCCTGCTTGAGTTTTCGTCCGACGCGAACATGGACGCGGCCACGATGAATATCCGCGAAAAGCTGGACGCGCTCAGCGCGGACTGGAGCGACAGCGTCGGTACGTCGTCCATCATGAACATCAACCCGAACATGATTCCGCTTGCCGCCATCGCGGTCGAGTACGACGGCTGCAGCACGACGGAGATGACGCAGTTTTACGAGGAGACCATCCTCCCGCGGCTCGAAGGCGTGGACGGCATCGCAAGCGTCACATCGAGCGGGCTGATCTCCGAACAGGTCAACGTCGTTTTGCAGCAGGACAAGATGGATGAAATGAACGCCCTGATCCGCGCCGCGGTGGACGGGGAGTTTGCCGACAGCGAAACGCAGCTCTCCGACGCGCAGCAGGAGATCGACGACGGTTACGATCAGATCGAAACCGGTGAAAAAAAGATCGCCAGCGGACGGTCGCAGCTCAACAGTGCGACAAACGAGCTCAACACGGAGGTTTCCGAGGCAAGAAGCGATCTTGACGCGCAGAAAGCCGACCTGGAATCCCAGCGCAGCCAGCTTGTCAGCGCAAAATCGAACTTTGAGTCGCTCGAAAGCGGAATAGCCGAACTCGGCGCCAACATCAGCGCGCTGGAGACCTCCATCGCGGCGTTGAACGTCTCCATCGACGCTCTTCCGGACGGGGATGAAAAGGACGCCCTGATCGCGCAGCGGGACGGCCTCGTTTCCCAGAAAGAGGCGCTCGAAGCGCAGAAAGCCGACCTGGAAGCGCAGCAGGCTGCCGCCTGGGCGGCGTTTACCGCTTCCACCGGGATAACGGACATTGCGGGAATCGACGCGGCGATCGCCGCCATCGACGACGGACTCGACCAGATCGACGTGGGTTATGCGCAGATCGACAGCTCGGAAGAGAGCGCGCGCGACGAGATCGCGTCCGGCCGCTCCCAGCTCAACAGGAGCGAGGACGCCCTTGAAGAAAGCAAGGATGAACTCGCCGACGCGCAGGAAACGCTGGATGAAAACAAGGAGACCCTCAGCGATGCAAAACAAACCGCATACGACAGCGCGGACCTCGACAACCTGCTCACGCTCGAGACCGTCGGCGCGATTTTAGGCGCGCAGAATTTTGAAATGCCCGCCGGATACGCCGCGGACGACGACGATGGGAGCGAATGGCTCGTCTACGTCGGCGACGCGTTTTCCAGCGCGGACGAACTGGAGGACCTGATCCTCTTCGATCTCGGGCTGGACGGGCTGGACCCGATCCGCCTTGGCGACGTTGCGGACATCTACGTCAGCGACAATTCGGACTCCACCTACGCCAAGATCGACGGCAGCGACGGCATCCTGTTGACGCTCAACAAGCAAAGCAACTACGCCACCGCGACGGCCTCGACCAATCTGGACGACGAGATCAGCGCGCTGGAGAGCGAGTACCCCGGGCTTCAGTTCTCAAAGCTGATGGACCAGGGCGACTACATCCGCCTCGTGATCAATTCCGTGCTGCAGAACATCGTGCTCGGCGCGCTGCTGGCGATCGTCATCCTCTTCCTCTTCCTCAGGGACATTCGCCCGACGCTGATCATCTCCTGCTCCATCCCCATCAGCGTGACGTTCGCCATCGTACTGATGTATTTCTCCGGCGTGACGATGAACATCATCTCCATGGCGGGACTTGCCGTCGGCGTCGGCATGCTGGTCGACAACTCGATCGTCGTCATCGAAAACACCTATCGCCTGCGCATGAACGGCATGGGCACGCTCAAGGCGGCGGTCACCGGCGCAAGGCAGATGGCGGGTGCCATCACCGCGTCGACGCTGACGACGGTGTGCGTGTTCTTCCCCATCGTGTTTGTCGAGGGGCTGACGCGCCAGCTGTTTTCCGACATGGCGCTGACCATCGCGTACTCCCTGCTGGCGAGCCTCGTCGTCGCGCTGACGCTCGTGCCCGCGATGTCGTCCGGCCTTCTTGCGCGGCCCAAAAAGCGGAAGCGTGAAAGCAGGCAGATCCTCCAGCGCGTCTATAGAAAGATGCTGGAGTCCGCGCTCCAAAAAAAAGGCGCCATCCTGGTGCTCGCGCTGCTGCTGCTTGTTGTGAGCGCATACGCGACCATCAACAAGGGCTTCATCTACTTCCCGGATATGGACAGCCCGCAGATGTCCGTGACGATCACCATGCCGGACGGAACGGACTATGACGACGCGACGGCCATGACGGACGAGGTCGCCGACCGCGTGATGCAGATCCCCGAGGTCGAAACCTGCGGTTCCATCTTCTCGACCGGCCTCTCCAGCATGTTCGGCATCTCTTCCGGAAGCGACGATACGAGCGAAACCATGCTCTATCTGGTGCTGAAGGACCAACAGACGTTCCTCGGGCTGTTCGCGGTCGGTGAAAAACAGCGCAGCAGCTCGGAGCTCATCAGCGTGATCGAAAACGCATGCTCCGACCTGGACTGCGACGTCGTCGCAAGCAGTTCCGGCAACATGACCGAATACCTTTCCGAAATCAGCGGCAGCGGCGTCACGATCAACCTCTACGGCAACGATCTCGACGAGCTCCAGCAGGCCGCGGTCGAAGTCGCCGACATCCTGCAGACGGTCGACGGGACGACAAACGTCAGCAACGGCATCGAAGATTCCCTGCCCGCGCTGCGCATCTCCGTCGACAAGGAAAAGGCCGCGCTCGAAGGGCTGACCACCGCGCAGGTCTATCAGAGCATCGCGCTGCGGCTCACGTCCGACGCGACGATCACGAGCATCGAGGATACGGACCAGGACGTCGTCGTCCAGATGCCGGACGCCGAGGCGACGGTGAGCGACCTTGAAAACTACGTCATCACCTTCCAGGCGAGCGACGGCAGCTACAAGGACGTCGCGCTCAAGGACATCGCGACCTTTGAGGAAGGAACGACGCTTCAGTCCATCACGCGCGACGATCAGCGCAGGTACGTCACCGTTTCCGCGGAAATCGCGGACGGCCACAACGTCACGCTGGTCACGAGCGCCGCGGAGGACGCGCTGAAGGATTATGTCGCGCCGGACGGCGTGACGCTAACGTTCACAGGCGAAAACGAGACAATCATGAGTTCCCTGCGCGACCTCGGCACCATGATGCTGCTGGGCATCCTGATCGTCTACCTCATCATGGTCGCGCAGTTCCAGTCGCTGCCTTCGCCGTTCATCGTCATGATGACCATCCCGCTGGCGTTTACGGGCGGGCTGATCGCGTTGTTGATCTGCGACATGG
>Ga0116164_10001378_pt1 | contig 18433 bp, 18 predicted proteins | sample AD_UKC109_MetaG_FD_89888 | JGI IMG/M metagenome (GOLD analysis project Ga0116164, IMG submission 89888) | Active sludge microbial communities of municipal wastewater-treating anaerobic digesters from Hong Kong - AD_UKC109_MetaG | ecosystem: Engineered > Bioreactor > Anaerobic > Digestate... | reverse complement strand
GGCGTCGAAAGCGGCATGCCAATCGTCGGGGTTGGTCTGGTTGAGCACGCCGCCCAGATTGTAGACCTGGATGCGCTCCACCCCGGCGGCTTTGGACGCGGCGACCTCGGCGGCCAGGCGCGCCGGATCGTCCATCTCGCCGGAAATGCCCAGGGCGATCGAAGCGGCGTCGCCGAAATATTCCACCGTCGAGCGCGCATAATCGTAAATGAGGTACGGACCGAAGGGCATGCCCAGCATGTTTTCGAAGGTCGTGGTGTAGGGCATGGTCGAAACCTCGTGCCAGCCGACGGTCGAGACGGGCACCTCCATGACGTCCTGCAGGAAGGTGTCGGCGTCCGCCAGATCGTCCAGGATTTGCGGGTAGGTTACGACCATCGAATAGAAACCGAGCTCGGCCAGATCCTCGACCATCTGTTGGTAGATGGCCGACGCCTGCGCGAATCGCTCGGGCGTGTAGTTGCCCAGCAGAAGCATCGCGGCTTCGAGGTACTTGCCCTCGGCGAACAGGTTGTTGAGCTGCGCGATGAGGCCGTGATCCATTTCCATGTCCACGACGATCCACTCGATGCCCACGTCTTCCTGAATGAACCAGTCGGCAAAGGCGAGGGCGGACACGGCGAAGTCGGCCGCGTTTTGTTCGCCGGGCCAATAGCCCGAACTGTAGGGCAGCAACACCCAGGCGCGAATTTCCACGCCCTGCGTCTTGGCCTCTTGCAGCAGGTGCAGCAAGCCCGGATCGCCCACCGACACGTCGTCCATGCCCAGGAAGAGGATCAGATCGTCGGCGGCCAGGGACGGCAGTTGCGCCTCCAGCCAGGTCCAGTTGCCGCTGCTTCCTTCCTGGTAATACCCGTAGGCGGGACTCGGGGGGGCGAAGTCGTCGTCGCCCGTATCGTCGTCGGTGGTATCGTCGTCGAGCGTGTCGTCATCCGTCGTATCATCGTCGGCGGTGTCATCATCGATTGTATCATCGTCCGTCGTGTCGTCGTCGATTACGTCATCGTCGTCGTCGGCATCGTCGTCGTCGGCATCGTCATCGGTCGGATCGTCATCGGTGAAATCGTTGTTGTCATCGTCATCGTCGCCGCAGGCCGCGACGACCGCCACAAGGGCGAGCAACAAGATAATCAGTCGGCGCTTCATGACTCTCCTCAAACTTGCGTTGCATCTTTATTGTTCTGGATATCAATTTTGCGAACAAGTTACAAATGAACGCAGATCCTCCTTGCGAAAAGCCCTCAAGTTTCCTTACTATGGCAGACGTTAAGTGCGGCGCCGCATTTCACAGTGTTTGTGTGTGAACGTACGAGGAATTTGGCGGTCCATGGCCGAGAACAGAACATCTTTATCCCTTTGGTGGCTGGTTGTGCTGGAAGTGCTGGCGCTGGCCGTCACCTCGCTGGCGTACATGCTGGGGGGCTTCGAACGCCTCGGCTTCTGGTGGGCTCTGGCCGTGTCGGTAACGGCGGCGGGCGCCGTGTTTATCGTCCTTTCGTTGATTTCCCATGCCCGGACAGGGGGCAAGCGCAAGCCGCTGATCGACCGGAACGTCGAGCCCGTCTCCGCCGACGAGCGGCATGACGAATACCTGCGCGTCGGCCGGCAACTGCTGGCCGAGGAACGGTTCGTTGAAGCGACCGCGATGTTCGAAAAAATTCTGGACGAGAACAGCTCGCATTGGCAGGCGTACAACTACCTCGGCTTGACCTACTCGAAACGGGGACTGTACGAGGAAGCCAAGGCGGTTTATGAAAAAGCGATTTCCCTCGAATACGATTACGCGAGCGCGCATTTCAACCTGGCCATCGCCCACGAAAAACTCGGCGAGGCCGAAGCGGCGCTCGAACGGTGGCGACGATACATCGATGTGGGACAAGCCGTCGGTGAACGGCCCGACTTGCTGGAGCACGCGCAACACCGGATCAAATATTACGAAGCGCACCTACGGGACCAGGCGCAGGATGAGGTGTACGAGTGAGTGATCTGCAGGAAGTGGCCCGCATTCTCGCGGACGCACGTTGGATCGTGGCTTTGACCGGCGCGGGCATCAGCGTCGATTCGGGCATCCCCGATTTTCGCAGCCCCGGCGGCTTGTGGGATCGCTTCGACCCGATGGAATACGCCACCATCGACGCGTTCCTGGAAAATCCGGATAAAGTTTGGACGATGCTCAAGGAAATGAATGCCCTGATTTCCAACGCCAACCCCAATCCGGGTCACACGGCGCTGGCCGAACTGGAACAAATGGGATTGCTCAAGGCGATCATCACCCAGAACATCGACAACCTGCACCAGGAAGCCGGCTCGCGCGAGGTGATCGAATTTCACGGCAACGGCAATCAACTTGTCTGCCTGAGTTGCGGTTCGCGTTACAGCGCGCAGGAGGTGGCCGAGCGGCTGGAGCGCGGGGCCGACTGGCCGCCGGAATGCCCCAACGACATGCAGGTGCTCAAGCCCAACGTCATCTTTTTCGGCGAGGCGATTCCGCTGGAGGCGTCGCACCAGGCGCGGTTGCAGGCCGCGCGCTGCGACGCGATGCTCGTGGTCGGCACCAGCGCGATGGTTTTTCCGGCCAGCAGCATTCCGCAGTTGGCGCGGCAAAGCGGCGCGGTCGTGGTGGAGATCAACAAGACGTCGACCCAACTGACGCGCACGGTGGCGCAATACACGCTGCAGGGATCCTCCAGCGACATCCTGCCGGCGTTGGTCGAGGAGATTCGGCGGATAACCGCGTAAAAATTCGGGGGAGGGGACGCCATGGACCTTTACGATGCCGTGATGAAACGGCGCAGCATCCGTAAGTATAAAAGCGACGACGTGCCGCCCGACGTGCTCGAGCGCGTGCTCGACGCCGCGCGGTGGGCGCCCAGTTGGGCCAACGTGCAGGCCACGCGGTGGATCGTCGTGCGCGACGCGGAGATCAAGGCGAAGCTGGCCGAGGCGCTGACGCCGGGCAATCCGTCGACCAAGGCGATGACCGACGCGCCGATCGTCCTGGCGCTGTGCCACGAAAAACGGCTGTCGGGTTATTACAAGGATAATCAGGTGACGACCATCACGGACTTCGGCCTGTTCGACGCGGGGCTGGCCGCGGCCAACCTGACGCTTGCCGCGCAGGCCGAGGGGCTGGGCACGGTGCACGTGGCGGCGATGAACCTCGAGTTGGCCGCCGACATTCTCGCGGTGCCGGAGGATGTGCAGTTGGTCGAGTTGATTCCGCTGGGGTATCCGGCGAAAGAGGGTTTCCCAACCAACCGCCGTGAGTCGGATCAATTAATCTCTTACGATCAATACGGAAAAAAATCATGAATTTGAAATTCGATTACACGCATGCCTTTTTCAAAGGGCAGCCGACGAAAAAGAATCTGACCGAGCTGACCGGCGAACTGCAGCGCGTGCAAAACAGCATGCGGATGATGCGCGAGATCGACGAGCTGGGCTTTGCCGATCTGCCGGGCAACGAGGCGATGGCGCGCGAGGTCGCCAAGCTGGCCAAGCGGTACAAGGATTTCGACGACGTGGTCGTCCTGGGCATCGGCGGCAGCGCGTTGGGCTTCATCGCGCTCAAGGATGCGTTGCTGCATCCGTTCCACAACCTGCTGACCGAAGGCCGTGTCGCGCCGCGTTTCCACGTGCTGGACAACATCGATCCGGAGCTGGTCGGCGGCGTGCTCAACCTGATCGACCCGGCCAAAACGCTGGTCTGCGTGATCACCAAAAGCGGCTCGACCGCCGAGACCGTCGGGCAGTTTTTGATTTTCCACGACTACTTCGTCGCCAAATTGGGCGGCAAAGCGGAAGCGAACAAACGCTTCGTGTTCATCACCGATCCGGATAAGGGCCCGTTGCGCGCGTTGGCCAATGAAGAGGGCATCGCCACGCTGCCGGTGCCGGCGAATGTCGGCGGACGCTTCTCGGTGTTCTGCCCGGTCGGCCTGTTCCCCGCCGCGCTGGCCGGCATCAAAATCAACGCTCTGCTCAAGGGCGCGGGGGAGGCGTTGACGACCGGCCTGGACGCTCCCGTCTTGAAAAGCCCGAGCCTGGTCGGCGCGGCGCTGCACTACCTCCACTATCAACAGGGGCGGCGCATCGCGGTGATGATGCCCTACGCCAACAGCCTGTTTCGCACCGCCGACTGGTTCCGCCAACTGTGGGCGGAAAGCCTGGGCAAGGCCAACGACGTCGCCGGCAAGCCGGTGCACATCGGCCCCACGCCGCTGGCCGCGCTGGGCGCGACCGATCAGCACAGCCAGGTGCAGTTGTTCGCCGAAGGTCCCGACGACAAGCTCTACACCTTCCTGCGGGTCGAGAAGATGCGGCGCGATCTGCCGTATCCGAAAAGCCCCTGGAAGCAGGATGCGTTCACCTATTTCAAGGGCCGCTCGATGCGCAAGCTGCTGGACGCCGAGGCCGAAGCGACGCGTTACGCGCTGACCGAGGCGGGGCGGCCGTGCGTCACGGTGTTTATGCCGCGCCTCAACGAGGAGACGATCGGCCGACTGCTGATGCACCTGGAATTGCAGACCGCCGCTGCCGGGCTGCTGTTCAATATCAACGCTTTCGACCAGCCGGGCGTCGAGGCCGGCAAGCGCTACGCCTTCGGGCTGATGGGCCGCCCCGGTTACGAGAAGGAAGCGGCGCGGGTCAACAAGGCGACCGCCAAACCGTTCGTGCTCGAAGGCTGAGCGATGCGCCTGTTTATCGTGTCCGATCTGCACGGCGCCTATGAGCCGCTGGCCGATTTTCTCGCGCCCGACGATATCCTGATCAGCCTGGGCGATCACATCAACATTCTCGATTACAAAGACCTGTCGGGCATCCTCGCCGGTTTCGTGCCCAAGGACGTGATCGCCGCGACGCTCGAACTGATCCAGGCGGAAAAACTCGACGAAGCCCGCGCGGCCATGGCGCGCGCCGCCGGGTCGATTCCCGACCTGTTCGTCCGCATTCGCGAGGCGGTGCAGGAAATGTATTTCGACATGTGCCACGCCTTGCCCTGCGAAGTCCATTTTCTGTACGGCAACGTCGATTACCCCGACGCGCTGCGCGCCAACCTCGCGGCCAACCAGACGCTGCACGAGGCGGAGGTGCTGGAAATTCAGGGGCGGCGCTTCGGGCTGGTCAGCGGCCTGCCGCCGGGGCCGTATTCCTTCGGCATGCCCGGCGAACTGGACCGCAAGGTGTACGCGCAGCGGCTGCACGACATCGGCGCGGTCGACGTGCTGTGCGTGCATCTGCCGCCGGCGATCGAAGAACTGTCCTTCGATGTCAAAGCCGGGCGCGACGAAGGCGGCTGTGAGGATCTGACGTATTACTTCAAACTGCACCGTCCGCGTTACGTGCTCTTCGGGCACGTGCATCAGCCGCGCACGGCGGAACTGGCCGACTATGAGGTGATCGACGAACCGGTCGAACTGCTCAACGTCGGTTGTTTTCGCGACACGCGCCGCCTGCTGTGCCTGGATCCGCAAACGCTGGAGCGTTCATGGGTGAGCCTCGATCCCTCCCGGCCATGACGCACGCCGAACTCGCGCGCGTGGTCGCCACGCTGGCGGCGAAACTGACCGGCGCGCCGGTGCAGAAGGTGCGCCAGGTGCGCGCCGACGCGGTGACGCTCGAATGCCGCGCGCCGGGCGAAACGATCCACCTGTTGTTTTCCGTGCATCCCCGTTTCTTTCGTGTGCTGCCGCAGGCCGACAAACCGGCGGGCGAGGCGGCCACGTCGGCCTTCGCGATGCTGCTGCGCAAACGGCTGATCGGCGGACGGATCGTCGAGCTGGCTCTCGAACCGCGCGACCGCATCGTGAGTCTGGCGGTCAACCGGCGCGACGAGGACGGCAACGACGAGGTGTGGACGCTGCTGGCCGAGTTGTTCGGTCCCAAGAGCAACCTGCTGCTGCTCGCGCCCGACGGGAAGATCGTCGACGCCCTGCAGCCGCGCCGGCTGGCCTCGCGCGAATTGGCCGTCGGCGAACTGTATCGTCTGCCGGACGATTCCCCGCCGCCCGCCACGGACGATCGCGGTTTGGCGATCGAGGAAATGGCGCGGCTCCGGAACGAGGCCGAGGCCGCGGACGAACGTAGCGCGACCTTGCGCACAACCAGCGGCGCGGTCAATCGCGAGCGCAAACGGCTGCGCAAGTACCTCGTCAAATTGCGTGAGGAGTCGGCCGCCCAGCCCGACGCGGAACGCCTGACCTGGGAGGCGCAAACGATCCTCGCCTATCTGCACCAGGTGCGGCGCGGCATGGCGAAGGTCGAGCTGCCGGACCTGAACGATCCGCAGCGCACCGTGACCGTCGAGCTCGATCCGGCGCGCTCGCCGCAGGACAACGCCGACCGCAAGTTCAAGCTGGCCCGGCGCACGCGACGCAAGGTCGAGGCCCTGAGCGAGCGCCTGACGGAAATGCAGACCAAGCACGACGCGCTGGAGGAAATCGCCGCCGCGTTGGCGCGGGAACCGGCCGACGAGGAACTGGCCGCGCTGGTCGAGCGCGTGCGCAGCCTCGGCGTGAAAATGCCCGCGCCGCAGGCCGCGCCGGTGCGCAAGAAAAAACAAGAAGAGCAGGGCGGCGTGCGGCCCTTCACCGCGCAGGACGGGGCGAAGATCTACGTCGGGCGCAACGATCGCGAGAACGACGAGCTGACCTTCCGCCTGGCGCGCGGCAACGATTATTGGCTGCACGTCGAGGGCGCGCCGGGCAGTCACGTGGTGGTGCGTCTGCCGGCCGGCGGCGAACTCACCAGCGAAACGTTGCTCGACGCCGCCTCGCTGGCGCTGCTGCACAGCTCGCGCAAGTCGGCGGGCGACGGCACGGTGATGTACACGCGGCGCAAACACATCCGCAAACCCAAGGGCGCGCCGCCGGGCAAGGTGCTGGCCGGATCGACCAAGTCGATTTTCATCCGGCTGGACGACGAGCGGGTCGAGCGCCTGTACCAAAGCCGCGAATAACGGGGAAAATCATTGACGACGCTCGGGGGGGAGTGTACCATCGCGCCGACGGTCGAACCTGGGAGCGGTCGGTCGAATTTTTTTAGCGAAAAATGAAGAAGATTACGCGGCAACCACAAACCAACCGGCGAACGTTTATTAAAAGCGCGGCGGCCCTGACCGGCGCGGTGACGCTCGGTCTGCCCTTGCGTTCCGCCGCCTCCGCCGACGCCGAACTCGACGCCGATTTCGTCGGTCCGTGGGGCGTGTGCTACGCCGAAAACGGCGACCTGTTCGTGACCGATCCGGGCGCGTATCACGTGCTGGTGTTCGACCAAAACGGACAGATGAAGAACGTCTTCGGCAAGCCCGGCAGCCGGGACGGTTGTCTGAATTTTCCCACCGGCATCCAGGTGGCGGGCAGCGAGGTGCTGGTCGCCGACACCAACAACGGCCGCATCGCGATCTTCAACCGGCGCGGGGAATGGACGGGCTCGCTGGGTTCGCTCGGCATCGCCACGGCCAAGCTCGCCGCGCCCAACGGCGTGTTTGCCGGCGACCGCTGGATCTGGGTGGCCAACACGCGCGGGCACGTCGTGCAACGCTATGACTGGTCGTCGCGCCGCCTCGACCGCGCCTTCGGCGTGTTGGGCGACGACGCGCGACCGCCGGCGCCCGGGGCGCTCGATTTCACGCTGCGCCAGCCGACCGCGATCGTCTCGGACACATACGGCCGCGTGTACGTGCTCGACAGCAAGCACGCGCGCATCGTGGCGTTGGACATGGAAGGGCGCGTGCAGTGGATCGTTGCGCCGCAGGCCGACGGACGCGGCTTGTTGCGGCCGCAGGCGATGACGATCAACGTCGACACGCTGTTGCTCGCCGACACGGGCAATCATCGCCTTTTAAAACTCGACCTCGCCGGACGCGTGCTCGCCGCGCGCGACGGCATCACCGATCCGCACGGGCTCTCGTGGTTCGGCGGCAAAATCGCCGTGGCGCAAACGAGCGAGCGCGCGGTGCGGATCATCGACGGACTCTGATGGACGCGTTGTACTACGCCACCGCCGCGTTTCTGGTGCTTGGCTGGATCGCCCTGGAGATCCTGCGCGGGCGGCGTTCGCTGGCCGGGACGATCGTGCGCGTGCGCGACGACGAACTGCCGCTGGCTTCGTTGCTGCAATCGCGCGTGGTGGTCCGGCTGGAAAACGGGCGCGAGGTCGACGCCGTCGCCGGCGGCTGCGTGCGTTGCCAAAGCGGTTTGCGGCCCGGCAGCCGCGTGCTTCTACTCAAACAAAACGACACGTACGTCGTCTCGCTGCCCGCGTGGCGGTCGAGCGACTGTCGCACGGATAAGGCATGATTCTGGGCTACGTCACCTTGGCGATCTTCCTCGCGGCGATGGTGCTGACCTTGCTGCGCAAGATCAACCTGCCGGTGCAGACCGTGCTGGTGCTGGTCACGCTGGTGTGCCTGGCGATCGGCGCGATCGTCAAAGGCTTCACCGAAGGCGCGGCGGCGATCCTCACGCTGCCCAACGAAATGATGGGCGGCATCATTTTGCATCCGGTGACCGCGCTGCTGGCCGGGCTGTTTCTGGCCGGCGCGCTCAACGCCTCGGGCGGCTTCGAGGCGTTCAAGGTGCTCATCGCGCGGCTGCAAAAATCGCCGCTGGGTTTGGCCGGCACCTTCGTCGTGCTGATCAACCTCCCGATGATCACCAGCCTGCCGTGCGGCCGGATCATGGCCGCCGCGCTGTTGCCGCTGCTGTTCGCCTTCGGTTCGGAAGGCGGGATGAACCTGCTGACCAAATCGCAACTCATCGTGCTGATCGGCGCGTTCGCGCGCAACGCCTTCGGCTCCTGCGGCCCGAGCCCCATCGGCGGCGTCGGGCAGATCGGCGAAGGCTTCCTGGGTAGCCACTTCCCGACGGCGGCCGACGGCATCCTGCGCGCGCCGCAGGCGTTTTCGTTGATGATCGGCACGGCGCTGACCGCGTTGTTCCTCAAGTTGATCAGTCGCCGTTTGTACCCCGACAGTTGCAGCCTGCGCGACAAACGCGAAGGCGAAGGCGACGCGATCGTCGTGCCCAAAGCGCCCGTGGCCGGTTACGCGTCACTGGTGATTTTCGTCGCCGCGTTGATCGTCGCCATCTTCCAGCCCTTCGGCAAAGTGCCGGTGCAGACGGTGCTGGTCGTCGCGGCGATCGCGATTATCTTGATCGGCCGCGCCGGGATCGAAGCGCTGATGGCGGGCATCATCTTGCTGCCGGTCAGCGCGATGGTCGCCGGGTTCATGGCCGCGGGCGCGCTGGCGGCGACCAACGGCTTCGACGCGCTCGGCCAGGTGCTGGGCCTGCTGGCGAAGGTGCCGGTGCTCGGCGTGGCCGGCATGCTGGCGATCTTCGTGCAGATCCAGACGATGATTCCGCTGTCGTGCAGCCGCATCCTTACCGCCGCGCTGGTGCCGGTGCTGTTTTTGTTCGGGCCGGCCGCCTACGGCTTTTTGACCTGGGAGCAACTGGCGGTGGTCATGGCCGCGTACATCATCAACGCGACCACCAGTTGCGGCCCGAGCCCGCTGGGCGGCGGCGGGATGATGGGCGAAGGGCAGATGCGCGTGGAAAGCGGTTACATCAAAGGCGCGTACACCTTCACCGTGATGGCCGCGATGACGCCGCTGGCGGCGGTGTACATGAAGTTTCTCAACCTGGTGAACTTCGCGGCGCCGGGCGAGGCGCTGACGGCGAACATCGGCGCGCTCGGCGGCTTCGTCGTGCTGATCGTCGCGGTCAATTTGCTGGCGATCCGGCTGATGGCCCGGTTGGCCGCGCCGGGCGACAAACCGTACTTCACGCAGGTCGGCGGTTTCCTGGTCACCGGCATGTTCGCCGGGATGGTCCTGGCGCTGTCGACCTTCGGCCTGCACGCGATTCCGGCGTTGCAGGGCGCGTTCGGCGGCTTGCTCGCCGCGTTGTGGATCGCCTTTATGGTGCCGAAAAAACTGGAGCCCGAACCGGCTCCGTTCTAGGAGGTTGCGAGATGCTGGGCATGCTGACCTTCGCCGTGGGCGGCGTCCTGTCCGGGGTGATGATCGCCTGGAGCATGGACTTCAAAACCGCACGGGAGTTGCTCCAGGGCGGGCTCGGCGGATTGGCGGTCGGCGTGCTCATGGCCTTGTTGTTGCCGATGTAGGAGAGAGCGTGGCGCGCGAGAAACGAAAAAATACGCCCAAACGCGAGGACGGAACGCAGCCGATCGGGTTGCCCGGCATTCGGCGCTTCCAGTTCTTCAGCAATTTACGCGACCGGGCGTTGACGAAAAATCTCAACCGGCTGGCGATGCTGGGCATCGGCGCGAGCCTTGCGCTGGACGTGGCCAAACCGGTGGCGACCGGCGTGCCGCAAACGATCTTCTGCTACGAGTGCCGCGCCTGTTACGCGACGCAGGACAAGTGCCCGGCGGCGATCGCCTATCAGGCCGAGCTCAACGTGGCCGCGCGCGTGGGCGATCATTGGCGCTTCATCAAAAACGGCGGCATGAAGTGCCTGCGCTGCGGCGGCTGCGTGAGTTTTTGTGTAGTGAATCTCGACCTGCCGCGCATCTTCAGCCGCGGCCAGCAACGCGTGATGGACGCGATGGAGCAGGGCCGCATTCCGCGCCGGCGCATCGAGCGCGCGCTGGAAGAGGGATTGTTCGGGCGCGAATTCATCGACCGCGTCGTTGCGTGGCTGGATAAGCAAAACGGGGGCGGGGCATGAAGACCTGGGCGCCGCTGATCGAAGATCGTCTGACGCGCGGACTGCGGCTGGCGATCATGGTCTGCGCGCTCGCTCTGCTTTTCCCGCGCGGACGTTTTTACGCGCTGTCGGCGCTGGCCGCGCTGCTGTTGGCGCACGGCATTGTCCATTGGCGGCGCGGCGGCAAGCGTTACGTGGGGGCGGTCGCGGCGGTGGCGATCGCGTTGTTCGTCGCGCTGGCCTACGCCAACGTGCAGCGCCGCCAGGTCGAAACGTATCTGGAGCATCATCGCCCGCTGGCGGCGTCCTTGGCGCCCGACGGCGTGCATCGCGGCGCCGGGCCGGGCAACAACGGACCGTTGACGGTGGACGTGGAGGTGACCGACGGCAAGATCGCGCGGGTCAGGTTGGTCGAACATCGCGACGCGGTGTACGCCTTCGACGACGTGCTGCCGGCGTTGCGCGGGCGCGCGACGGTCGACACGCAGTTTCTCGCCGGCTTCGTGTTCCGCAACGAGCGCAGCATCGCGGGTTTGGGTGCGGCGATGGAAGACGCGCTGCTCAAGGTCATTTTCGACGCGCCGCATCTGAACGCCGCGTCGCGGGCGATTTTCTTTTTGACCTCCAACGAGGGCGGCAAGATCACGATCAACGCGCTGGCGATTCTGTTCATCGTGCTGCTGGCCTTCGATTACACGTTCGGCCCGACGCTGCGCCCGGGCCTGGGGCAGTCGCTGAACTGCTACAACTGCCAGGCGTGCGTCGGCGTGTGCCCGGTCAAGCAGGTGGGCGGCGATCCGTTCCCGATGATCATGGTGCTCGAAGCGCGCCTGGGCAACGTCGAGCGGCTGGCGGAACTGGCGAAGTATTGCGTCGGGTGCGGCCGATGCGCGGCGAAGTGCCCGGTGGGCAACAGCGGTCCGTCGATCGCCTCGGCGGGCTACCTGGTGTGGCGCGAACGGCAACGGCGCGAGCAGCGGCGGCGCGAGCACGAACTGCGCATGCTGACCGGCGAGAAAACGGAGGTCGATCGTGGCTGAGCGCAAACGCCGCTGGGGTTTTCTGATCGATCTGCGCAAGTGCATCGGCTGCCAGACGTGCGAAGTGACCTGCAAGATGGAAAACGACGTGCACCTGGGCGTGTGGCGCTCGTGGGTCAAGCAGGTGGAGAAGGGCGAGTACCCGCGCGTGTCGCGCGGCTTTTTGCCGCTGCTGTGCAACAACTGCGACAACCCGATCTGCGTCACGGTCTGTCCGGTCAACGCCAACCAAAAGCGTCCCGACGGCATCGTCACGTTCAATCCGCACCGCTGCGTCGGCTGTCGCTATTGCATGGCGGCGTGTCCGTACGAGGTGCGTTACATCCATCCGACCAAGCGCATCGTGGAAAAATGCAACTGGTGCCATCATCGCGTCGACGCGGGCCTGCAGCCGGCCTGCGTGGAGAATTGTCCGACCGGCGCGCGGGTGTTCGGCGATCTGCTGGATCCGGGCAGCGAGATCCGGCGGATCATGACGCAAAACGAAACGACGGTGATTCAGCCCGAGATGGGCACCAAGCCGCAGGTGTATTACGTGAACTACGACGAGGCCGTGTTCGCGACCAAACGCAAACTGAAGTGGAAGTGGCGTTAGATGGAAGAGGCAACCCGCCTGCTGTATGACGTGCATCACCAGACGACCTTCGCCTGGCTGATCTCGATCTACTTCTATTTCACCGGCCTGTCGGCGGGCAGTTTCGTGGTCAGCACGATGAGCTACGGCTTCGGCATCGCCAAATACAAACCGATCAGCCGCATCGCGGTGATCACCGCGACCGCCTGCCTGGGCATCGCGCCGATCGCCTTGCTGATGCAGGTCGGCTGGCCGATCCGCTCGATCTGGAACCACTTCACGTACCTGAATTTCTCCAGCCCGATGACCTACGGCGCGTTTCTGCTCGTCGGTTATCCGGTGGTGTGCGTATTCTATGCGCTGTTCATGTTCCGCGAAAACCTGCGCCTGACCAAGCTGCTGGGGATGATCGGCATTCCCACGGCGATCGCCACGCACGGCTACACGGGTTTCATTCTGGCGTTCGGCAAGGCGCGCGCGTACTGGAACACGGCGCTGATGCCGACGCTGTTTCTCGTCTCGGCGATCGTCTCGGGCCTGGCGTTGATGATCCTGCTGGTGATGGCGATGTACCGCTTCTTCAAACCGGAGAAGCACGCGCCGGCGGAGATCGTCGAAGGCCTCGCCCAACTGCTGGCTTGGGCGATCGTGGTCGATCTGTTCTTGACCTTCTGCGACATCGCGGTGCTCTCGATCAGCCACGAGGGCGCGCAGAAGATGGCCTGGCTGGTGTTGGGCGGCAGTTTCACGCCGCTGTTCGTCGGCCTGGAAAATCTGTTCGGCAAGGTGCTGCCGATGATCGTGTGTTTCACGCCCGCGCTGCGGCGTAAACGCTGGCTGGTCGCGCTGGCCTGCGCGGCGGTGGTCATCGGCATTTTTTTCATGCGGTACGTGACCGTCTTCGGCGGTCAGGTGCTGCCGTTGATGTAAGGAGGACGCGTGCGTCTGTCGCGCCGCCAATTCGTCGCCTGGGGCCTGGGAGCCGGAGCCGCGCTGTCGGTGCAAACGGCGGCGGGCGGCTACCTGCGGCACGTGTGGCGCACGGCCGCGCGGGCCGACACTCCGGTGGCGTCGATCTGCCGCGCGTGCCCGGCGGGCTGCGGGATCGTCGGCTACCTGCGCGACGGCAAACGCCTGACGGCGATCATGGGCAACCCGGAGCATCCGGTCAGCCGGGGGAAGATCTGCGCGCAGGCGTTGCAAGCGATCAACCTGCATCATCATCCGGAACGCTTACGGCAAGGATTCCGGCGCGACGGGCAGCCGCAAACCACCGAGGCGCTGATCGAGCAGGCGGCGCGGGAAATCGCCGAACGCACGGCCGCCGGCGCGCGGCTGGTCGTCGACACGTGGGACGAAATGCCCGGGCAGGCGATGCTGTTGTCGGCGATCGAGGGCGACGCGCATTTGATCGGGCGCGAAACGCTGGGCGCGGCCAACCGGATGCTGGCGCAGGAAGAGGTGTGGGGGCGCTCGTGCCGGCCGGATCTGCGCGGGGCCGATCTGCTGCTGGTGTTCGGGGCCGATCCGTACGCCGGCGGACCGCGGTTCATTCGCGAAGCGCGCGAGATCGCCGAGGAGCGCGCCGAGCACGGGATGCGGATGATCGTGTTCGATCCGCGTTTGTCCAACACCGGCGGGCGCGCCGATTTGTGGGCGCCGATTCGCCCGGGCACCGATCACGTCGCGGCGATGGCGATCGCGCGTTACGCGCTGGAGCAGTCGCTGCTCACCGAAACGATGACCCTGCGCAACGGGACGATCACCTATCTGTCGTTGACCAAGGCGGTCGACGCGTTCGACCTGGACAGCGCGGCGCGGGTGTGCGGCGTGGAGCCCGAGCTGTTGCGGCAGGCGGGCGAGTTGTACGTGGCTTCGCATCATCCGGCGGTGCTGGCCGGCGAAGGCGTGTTCCAGCAGCGCGATCCGTTGGGCGCTTATCGGGCGATCGCGTTGCTCGAAGCGATGCGCGAGGTGCGCCGCATACCGTTGCAGCCGAGCCCGGGGCCCGTTCCCACCAAGCTGTGCTGGTCGGCGATGGAAGCGGAGAGTTTTTATCAAAACCTGTTCGCCGACGATGCGCCGACGGTGTTGATCACCCACCGCGCCAATCCGGTGTACGAGCGCGGACCGGCCTTCGCGCGCGGGCTGCGCGAGGCGAAAAACCTGCTGCACATTTCGCTCAGCCCGCTGCCCAACGAGACGACGCAAATGGCCGACCTGGTCATTCCCGAGGCGTTGCCGCTGGAAAGTTACGGCCGCCAGTGGCTGAGCGCGTACGTCGAGACGCCGACCTACGTCGAGCAGCAGCCGGTGGCGCAGCCGCCCGAGGGCGTGTGGACCGGCGAGGATATCTTCCGCGCGCTGGCCGAGGCGTTGGGCGTGCAGGAGAACGTTTACGAGAACCACGATTTCGACCTGGTGCGGCAGTTGACGGGGGCGCGCAATTTCACGCCGATCGGCCGGGGTATTTACGCGGGCGACGAGGCGGCGCGCGCGACGATCTCCTACCGCGCTTCGCTCGGCGAACTCGAAGCGCTGCAGCTTCCCGCCGGCGCCGCGCCGGATAAACACAAACTGACGGTGATTTTGCACGACACGGCCGTGGCCAATCGCGACAGCGCGCCGGCCAAGTGGAGTCAGGAAATTCAACACGCCCCGTCGCTGCTGGTGCATCCCGACGACGCGCGCCGGTTGCGCGTACGCGACGGCGCCCTGCTGTTGTTGGCCGGCCGCCGCGGCGACGAGGACGAGAGTTTATACGAAGTGATGGTCCGCGTGTTCGTCTCGCACGGCGTGCGGCCCGGTTGCGCGGCGATCGCGCGGGAGCAGGGGCACGACGCCAGCGGGCGCGTGGCGGCGGCGCAGCCGTTCAAGTCGCCGGACGATACGGACATGCGCCTGCTGTGGTGGCGCGAGGAGGGCAACGGCGAGAACCTCATGCCCTTGTTGCAGGCGGCCGACGACGTCACCGGCGCGCTGATCGTATGGCCGCCGTTGGAAGTGGAGGCCAAGCCATGAAGAGCCTCCTGACGCGTCTTGTCGGTTGGATCGAAGCGTTCCTGATCAAAGCGCCGCCGCTGTGGGTCGGGCTGGGGATGATCGTTTTGGGCGTCGCCGGTTTCGAGGGCATGGTGACCTACAACCAGTCCAACGCGTTCTGCTTCAAGTGCCACGAGCAGGAAGGGCTGTTCCGCTCGATCGATCTGGAATCGACCGCACACACGCCGGTGAAAAAGAATAACCAACATTGCCTGACCTGCCACACCGACAAGGATTTTTATACCTACGCGATCGATCTGGCGCGCAGCGCGAGCAAGGGTTTGGGCGAAGCGACCAACGACGACGTCGCGCAACTGCCGCCGCAGGATCCGGGGTACGACGACGCGGATTGTCTCAAGTGCCATTACGACGTGCTGAAGATCGAAAAGGCCGACGCGCTGGATCTGCCGCCGGAACTGGCGCGCATCGGGTTGAGTTTTTCGCATCGCAATCATTTCCGGGTGAAGGATTTTCCGGCCGAGGCCGCCACGCGCCTGATGGAATTGAACATGCGCACCGGTTTGAGCAAGGCGGAAAACGACGAGCACGATCTGCTGCTGCGCGCGCAATTGGGGAAATGCGGTCAGTGCCACGATCGCGAGCAGATGCAGGCCGACGGCGAAGAGGCGCTCGACCGGTCGATCAACTATTTTTCGCTCAACCCGATGCGCTGCACGGGCTGCCACCTGGATGCGACCCGCGACCGTCATCCCGGCACGGTGCGCCTGGAGTTGCCGCGCGAGGAAACGTGCCGCCGCTGTCACACCGGCACGTTCCACGGACGATATACGATTTTCCGCGCCGAGTGCGCCGGAACCGATACGCGCGATTGCCGCCGCTGCCATCCGCAGTGGCGGGCGCCCGGAGAAGCGAACGTCGCCGCCGCCGCGGCGATACAGCCGTAAGGAGGAGGACGTCATGGCGTCCATCACCGAACGAAACCAACCGTTGGACGAGCCGCGCCGGCTGACGATCGACCAGGTGCTGGCGATCAAGGAGCCGCCGGTGGCGCGCTGCCGGATGCTCAGCCGGGGCATGGAGCCGTACCATCGGCTCGATCTGTTGGCCGGCGAGGACATCGCCGGCGATCGCGCCTGCCTGGCCTGCGGCAACTGCATCGACAGTTGCCCGGTGCTGCGCCGCGAGCCCGAACGGCTGGCCGTGTCCGACCGCCGCACCAGCTTCTGCCTGGAAACGACGGTCGCCGAGGATTGCGAGCAGTGTTACGCCTGCGTGCTTTCGTGCCCGCAGGTGGACACCGAGCTCAAGGACTACGTGGTCGACGAGAAAATCCCCGAGACGATTCCACAAAACCCGCTGCTGCGCCGGTTCGACAACTACTTCATGGTCATCGCGGCGCTGGTGTTCGGCATCGTGCTGGGCATTTTCATCGCGCATTAGGGAGGGGAAGGATGAGCAAAAACATACCGCCCGAAGTCGTGCGCATCTACATCATGGGCAAGCAGTACCTGGTGCCCGATTCGCTGACGATTCAAAAGGCGTTCGAGTACGCGGGCTACAAGTGGATTCGCGGATGCGGTTGTCGCGGCGGCATTTGCGGCGCGTGCGGCACGGTGTTCCGCTATCCGGGTTCGTACCGCATCGAGGTCGGTCTGGCCTGTCAGACGGTCGTGGCCGACGGGATGATCATCGCGCAGATTCCGTTTTTTCCCGCGCCCAAGGCGAGCTACGACCTGGACAACGTCGCGGCGACGACGCAGGCGATCCAGGCGCTGTACCCCGAACTGTACAAGTGCATGGGCTGCAACACCTGCACGAAAAGCTGCCCGATGGAGATCCCGGTGATGGAGTACATCAGCGCGCTGATTCGCGGCGATTTGCGCGAGGCGGCGCGGCTGAGCTTCGATTGCGTCATGTGCGGCCTGTGCACCGCGCGTTGCCCGGCGGAACTCAAGCAGTATCACATGGCCGAACTGGCGCGGCGGCTGGTCGGCGCGAAACTCACGCCCCGGGCTTATCATCTGGGCGAGCAGACCAAGCGCCTGCGCGACGGGTACTACGAGGTGATGCTCGACGAGGTGATGGCGTTGAACGAAGCGGATTTGCGCAAACGGTACGTCGAGCGCGAGGTCGAGCCGCAGGAAGACGTGGACGACTGGACCCCGGGCGATAAAACTTACTTGTAGGAGGCGATCGTGGGTTACACGCGAGAGCTTTTGGAGCTGATCAAAAAGGTGGAGGCCACGCGGCCCGAACGCATCACGCGGGCGAAGGCGGGGGAGGATTTTCCGCCGCTGTCGCTCGACGGACGGCAGGAGCGGCTGCACTATCATCCGGATTACAAGAACGAGGGGCGGCGCGAACTGACCATCGGTCCGAGCAAGGGGTACGCGCTGTGCCATGAGGTCGCCGATCTGCTCGAAGCGCGGCCGTTCATCGATCCGGATCTGATCGACGTGACGCAGGCCGACTACGAAACCGACGTGCTGATCCTCGGCGGCGGCGGAGCGGGCACGAGCGCGGCGTTGATCGCCAGCGAGCAGGGCGCGCGGGTGATCGTCGCGACCAAGCTGCGCCACGGCGACGCCAACACGATGATGGCCGAGGGCGGCATCCAGGCGGCGACGAAAGTCGGCAAGGACAGCCCCTATTATCATTACCTCGACGTGATCGGCGGCGGGCATTTCAAGAACGTGCCGGAACTGGTGCGTACGCTGGTCAGCGAAGCGCCGCTGGTCATCGAATGGCTCGAAGGCATGGGCTGTCTGCTGTCGAAAGTGCCGGACGACGAAAGCGGCTCGCTGCGCGTGGCGCACGGCGGCGGCACCAGTCGCAAGCGGATGCACTTCGCGGCGGACATCACCGGCGCGGAGATCATGCGCACGCTGCGCGACGAGGCGCGCAACCGGGCCGATTCGATCGAGGTGCTCGAGTTCAATCCGGCGGTCGAGCTGATTCTCAACGAGCACGGCCACTGTTGCGGCGCGGTGCTGTTCAACCTGGAAACGCGCCAGACCTACGTGGTGCGCGCCAAGGCGGTGATCATGGCCACCGGCGGTTCGGGCCGGCTGCACGTGCAGGGCTTCATGACCACCAACCATTACGGCGCGACGGCCGACGGCATCGTCATGGCCTATCGC
>Ga0116164_10001375_pt1 | contig 18459 bp, 14 predicted proteins | sample AD_UKC109_MetaG_FD_89888 | JGI IMG/M metagenome (GOLD analysis project Ga0116164, IMG submission 89888) | Active sludge microbial communities of municipal wastewater-treating anaerobic digesters from Hong Kong - AD_UKC109_MetaG | ecosystem: Engineered > Bioreactor > Anaerobic > Digestate... | reverse complement strand
CTGGAATGAATCCTTTTTTCTTTCTGAAATAACCTGACGCCATGAAAGATCTCTTTCCAGCTCTTTTTTACCTCATAGCATCGGGATACATATTTTTTCTCGTCTTTCTGGGTATTCTTTTTCCTCCGGAGCTCTCTTCGTCCGGGAAGAAAAAGCATGATGTAGTGCTGCTTCTTCTTTTCGCGGGAGGCTTGCTTCTGAACTTTCTCTCCCGGGCTTTTTTCCTCCCTCCTCTCGCGGAGAGAATTCTTCACTCCGGGAGCCTTCTTCTGACGGCAGGAGCGGGGTTTTTCCTTTTCTATCCTCACATTTTTTCAGAAAAACTTTGCACCCTCGCTTTTCTCGGAGGAGGAGGACTTCTCCTTTTCGAAAAACCCTTTTTCGGAGGAACCCTGCTTTGTCTCGGAGGAATCTACACTCTTCAAAACGCCTTTTTTCCCGAAGGCTTTTCTCCGAAAAGGAGACTCTTTTTCGGAGGACTCGGGGCCTTCTTCACCGGAGAGGGCCTTTCCATCCTTCTTTTCTCCTACGGAGCTCCCTTTTCCCTCTCCGCAGCTTCTCTTGTACTATCTTTCATAGGGGTGCCTCTCTTCGCCTATGCCATAATCCGGGGAAAGACCTTTTCCCGGAAGACCTCCTGGCTTTTAACGAGCAGCCTCCTTCTGTACACTCTCTTTTCCCTTTTCGGAAGTCTTGGCATTCTCCACATGCAGGAGAGCTACCACGAAAAAATTCTTCGTGAAGCGGACAGCCCCTTGGAAGTATTGAAAAACAAGTTTCTTTTTTTCGAAAACACCGGAGCCATTTTGGCTAAAACGGTAGCTTCGGACGCCAGCCTCATTGCGGCAATTCCCGAAACTTCTTCTTCTCTGGATATTCGCCTTCGGCTTCTCAACCGCCGAATCGGTTCGGACATCGTTTTTCTGATGAATCACAGAGGAGAGGCCTTCGCCTCTTCGGACCCCCTTCTCAAGGGGAAAAACTACGCCTTCCGCTCCTATTTCCAGGAAGCCATGGCAGGAAAAAGCGGCTTGCTCTACGCCAGGGGCATTTCCACGAAAACCAAGGGGGCCTATTTTTCCCGCCCCCTGGTGGATGCGGAAGGAAATATTATCGCCGTGCTGGTGGTGAAAACGAACCTGCTTCCGGTATTCGGGGATTTTATCAAGGCTCACGACATTCTCATGCATCAAAAAGGAGTGGTTTTTCTCGGCCCCGAGGAGTTCGAGGACAAGAATTTCCCGGGAGATTTCCAGAGAGAGCATTTTATCAGCGGCTCTTTACCCCTTCCCGGAGGCAATTGGGAGATCACGAAGCTTATTTCGCCGGAGCCCATCTTCGCCTACCGGAGAATCCTTTTTTCCTTCTATATGCTGATTGCTCTCCTCGTGCTTCTTCTGCTTCTTCGTTACATCCAAACGAATCAGCTCATTCAGAAACTCCAGCAGGAGATACGGGAGCGGCAGGCAGCGGAAAGAGCGGAACGCGCTGCCCGGAGCAGTGCGGAAGAGATAAACCGCCTTCTGAAAGAAGAACGAAACCGTGCCCAGATTCTCGCGGAAGAGGCCCGGGAAGCGAGCATGGCAAAAACCACCTTTCTTACCAACATGAGCCACGAGATACGCACTCCGCTCAATGCGATCCTCGGCATGATCGAGCTTCTTCTCGAAACGGAGCTCGACGAAGAGCAGCGGGAATATGCGGAGATCGTGCAGACAAGCGGGGACGTCCTCCTTGCCCAGATCAACGATACCCTGGATTTTTCCAAGATCGAGGCGGGCCGGATAAAGCTGGAATTTCTTCCGTTCTCTCTTGCCCCTCTGCTTGAGAATATGGTATCCATGCTCGCCCCCAAGGCGGAAGAAAAAAATCTGCAATTCCGTTTTTCCCTGGATTCCCGGATTCCCCAAAATCTTGTGGGGGACGCCCTTCGGCTTCGGCAGGTGCTGATCAACCTCCTCGGAAACGCCATCAAATTTACCTCCTCGGGAGAGGTGGATTTTCAAGTCTCTCTGGAATCCCAGGCTTCCGAATCCTTGAAGATCCGCTTCTCCGTGCTGGATACGGGAATAGGCATTTCCAGGGAAAATATGAAAAACCTTTTCAAGGCCTTCGAACAGGCGGATACCTCCACCACCCGGCGATTCGGAGGCACAGGGCTGGGACTGGCTATCAGCAAACGCCTTGTGGAGCTTATGGGAGGAGAGATTGGCGTGGAAAGCAAAGAGGGGGAGGGCTCCCTCTTCTGGATTTCTCTCCCCTTCCTCAAGGCAGAAAAAAAAGAACTTCCCAAGAAAAAGAGGGCTCTCGAAAAACTTTCGGGAACCTCCGGCGAAAAGGGTGAAACAAAGCGCATCCTCCTGGCGGAGGATAACCCCATAAACCGGAGGGTAGCTCTGACCATGCTTGAAAAAATAGGCTATCTCACGGAAACCGCAGAAAACGGCGTGGAGGTTCTGGAGCGTACCGAAGGCCGGAATTTCGACCTCATTCTTATGGATATCCAGATGCCCGAGATGGACGGCTTCGAAGCCACCAGACTTTTGCGGGATCGGGAAAAGCTGGAGAAGAGAGAGAAAATTCCCATCATCGCCATGACCGCCCACGCTCTTGCGGAATACCGGGAAAAATGCCTCGCCGCAGGAATGGACGATTACGTGACCAAGCCCGTAACGCCGAAAAATTTGCAAAAAATCCTCCAAAAACATTTGGAGAGAGCAAAATCCGAGGACCAGAAGGAGCGGCAGAAAGACATGCCCTCTTCTCCAAAAGGCGGAGAAGAGGCCCCGGCAACGCCTCCCCTCTTCGAAGAAGCGAAAGCTTTGGAAGAGGTTGAGGGAGACCGGGAATTCCTCCGGGAGCTTGTGCGGCTCTTCGTGGAAACCCATGAAAAAACCGGGGAAAAATTGCGTAAGCTGGAAAAGGAAAACGATTGGGAGGAAGGAATAGCCCTGGCACATTCCCTGAAAAGCTCTTCCGCAAATTTGGGATTTCTGCGCCTCGGCGAAGAAGCCCGACAAACGGAAAGAACCCTTCGGGAACAGCTTGCCGCAAAAGAACCGGAAAGCCGGGATATTCCGCAAAAAACTCTCGAGACCCTGGGCATCCTGGTGGAACAAACGGTGTTTTTTGCAAAAACGGAGATTCTTTGAGCTCTCGACGTGAAACCCAACTTCGCCGGCTCTGTTCTTCCGAAACGTACTCCAAAAAAGATTCCCGATTTTTTGCGAAACAATCCCGGGAAAAAGGCCCCGAAAAAACGTTATCCGCAAATGACACGGATCACGCGAAACGGCCCAAAGACCCGAAAAGAGCCGTGTCATTTGCGATCATATAGTGCCCCCCGAGGAGCTCTTTCCGCCCTCGAAGCCTTACAACTCCACGGAACTTCCTGCCGCTGCCCAGGAAACCGGGGAAAAACGTTTTGCCATAGTCAGAGCTACGTCCACTCCGGTACAGTGATTCGGCCGCCACTGTCGAACCTCGAAACGCTCCTCCAGGGCATGAAGAACCTTTTCCACGAATTCTCCGGACTGCCCCTTGAGATGCATTCCTCCCTGAACGACGTGAAAGCTCCGGCTTCCCGTGCGGCGAACCGCTTCATCGAGGATATTCACCACCCCGGAATGAGCACATCCCAAAAGAAGAGACCAGCCGAAACGGCCTTCCACCAAAAGGGAGAGATCATCCTCGAAGGGATCCGGTATCCATTCCCCCTTCTGATTCCGTACCTGTAGAGACGGCGTGAAGGGAACGAAAGCGGGGTCTCGTCTTTCTGGAGGCACCACCAAGGCATAGACTCCCGGAAGAAGCTCCTCAGCCCCCTGAAGAGAATGAAAAAGCGTCGTCACCTGGGCGAGAGAAAAACCCAGAGGGACCCGAACTCCCCGGCGAAGACCGAAGCGCTCCACGCCGCAGGCAACATGCCCGTAAAGAGGAATATTCCATCCCTGGCGGAGAAGCACCGGAATCCCCCAGGTGTGATCGTAGTGCCCATGACTGCATACGAGGAAGTCCAGATCGCTTCCGGAAATTCCGAGCATGGAGAGATTCTGTTCCAAGGCTCGCCCCTGTCCCGCATCGAAAAGAAGCGTTCCCCGAGGCGTTCGAAGAATCTGGGAAAGCCCGTGTTCTCCCAAAAGATTGCGATTTTCCGTATAGTTATCCACCACGACCTGTACCTGCATAAAGATTCCTCCATTTCTTTCCGTACCCGGGGATTTTTCCCGAAAGAGTTCCCCGGAACGGATCTTATACTTTTTGTCTACCGAAAAAAAAGCTTTTTCCAGAATTTTTTTTGCACCGCTATTCTTTTCCTTCTTATGCAGTATAATGTCCCCTGCCCCTTGAGGCAAAGGACAGATACGAAAGGCAGGAACTTCATGACACAGGCGAACCGCATCCGCAACGTAGCTATCGTTGCGCATATCGATCACGGAAAGACCACCCTCATCGATGCCATTTTCAGGGCCTCCCATACGTTTCGGGAAAACGCCCGCATCGAAGAACGGGTAATGGACAACAACGCCCTGGAACGCGAACGGGGCATTACCATCCGGGCAAAACACTGCACGGTTGCGTGGGAAGATTACCAAATCAACATTATCGACACCCCGGGACATGCAGATTTTTCCGGAGAGGTGGAACGAGTGCTCTCCATGGTGGACTCGGTGCTCCTTCTGGTGGATGCCTGCGAAGGCCCCATGCCCCAGACCCGGTACGTTCTCATGAGAGCTCTCGCTCTGGGCTATAACCCCATGGTATTCATCAACAAGGTGGACCGCCGGGGAGCGGACCCGGATTTAGCTCTGGATAAAACCTTCGACCTTTTCCTGGAACTCGGCGCCACGGACGAGCAGGCGGATTTCCCCGTACTGTATGGCTCCGCTCTCCGGGGATGGGCCTCCAAAGAGACGAACCCGGAAGACAAGGAATCCATGGAAGATCTTTTCCGGGCCATCATCGATCACGTTCCGCCTCCTGCGGTGCGCCCGGAGGAACCCTTTCTCATGCAGATCAGCACCCTGGCATGGAATGACTATATCGGCCGTATCGGTTGCGGCAAGATTCTCCAGGGAAGCATTGCCCGGGGAGAGGCTTTTACCAAATACCAAACCGCTTGGATCAGTAAGGGGAAAAAAAGCTGGGAAGTACAGCAGAGTCGCTCGGAGCGAACGGTTCATCTCTGGACTACCCAGGGGCTGGAACGCACCGAAATGGAAGAAGCCCATGCGGGGGATATCGTCTGGATCGCGGGACCCGAGGAGATCGGCATAGGGGATACCTTCGCCTCTCCAGAGCTGGAAAATCCCGCTCTCCCCCCGCTGGATATCGAGGAACCCACGGTATCCATGTTCTTTCTCGTAAACAACGGCCCCTTTGCGGGACAGGAAGGAAGAGCCATTACCCTGCGCCAGCTTCGGGAGCGCCTGGAACGGGAACAAAAGGTGAACGTAGGACTTCGGGTGGAGGATCTGGGACGTCCGGACGGGCTCAAGGTCTCCGGCCGGGGAGAGATGCACCTGGGCATTCTCATTGAGGAAATGCGCCGGGAGGGACTGGAGTTTTGCGTATCCCCTCCGGAGGTTATCACTACCCGGGATGCGGAAGGGAACCTCCTGGAGCCCATCGAACAGCTTATCGTGGATATCCCCGAGGAATTTCAGGGAGCGGTTATCGAAAAACTGGCAAGACGCAAGGGAGAACTCTTGAGCGTTCACGTGGGAAACACCGGCACCATCCGGTTGGAATTTTCCATTCCCACCCGGGGACTCATAGGCTACCGCAACGATTTTCTTACGGACACCAAGGGACTGGGCATTATGTCCTCCCGGCTGCTTCAATACGATCTCTGGCGAGGAGATGTTTCCTCCCGGACCCGAGGCTCCATGGTAAGCATGGAAACCGGAGAGGCCACGAGCTACCAAATCGAAAATCTGCAACCCCGGGGAGTGCTTTTCGTCTCCCCCATGGAACGCATATACCAAGGCATGGTAGTGGGAGAACACAGCCGCCCCGGAGATATTCCCTGCAATCCCACCAAGAAAAAACATCTTACCAACATGCGCTCCGCCACCAAGGACAACACGGTGGTACTCAACGTACCCCGAAAGATGGGGCTCGAAGAAGCTTTGGAATGGATAGCCTCGGACGAGCTCATCGAAGTAACCCCCGAAAGCATCCGAATCCGCAAATCCGTTCTCAATGCGGAAGAACGGCGGAAGGCGGCAAAAAGAAAGGTGGAATAACGTATGACGGGTCCAACCGTATCCCCCTCTCTGGGAGGCGTTATCCTGGGAGGAGGATACGCCTCCCGCATGGGGCGCTGCAAGCTCCTCCTTCCTCTGGAGGAACGCACCGCCCTGGAACATGCGGTACATACCATGCGGCAGAGCGGCATCGAACATATTATCGTGGTTTCCGGACATTACGAAAAAGAAATGCGCTCCTCCGTGGAAGCCCTGGGAGCCATTTCGGTACACAATCCCCGGTACGATGAAGGCATGTTCTCTTCGGTTCAGGCAGGGCTTGCGGCACTCCCCCCTTCGGTAGAAGCCTGTTTTCTCCTTCCCGGGGACATTCCTCTGGTGAAGGAGAGCACCTATCGGAAACTACTCGAGGGCCGGAAACCGGAGACTTCCTTGATTATCCCCGCTTTCCGGGGGAAAACGGGGCATCCTCCTCTCTTCGAGGCATCCCTGGTTCCCTCCATTCTGAACTGGAAGGGCGAGGAGGGACTTCGAGGAGCCTTTCAGGCCTTCGCCCCCGAGCCCCTGCTGGTTCCCGTGACGGATCAGGCCATACTGCTGGATATGGACACCCCCGAGGATTACGAACAGCTCCAGGTCTATGCGGAACGCCGAGGACTCCCCACGGAGGAGGAATGCCTGGCTCTCTGGGACCTGGCGGAAACCCCCGAAAACGTCCGGCTGCATTGCCGCACGGTTCAGGCAGGAGTAGTTATTCTAGCCATGGAACTTCTGGGAAAGGGATACTCCCTCAACGTGGAGCGCCTCGCCACGGCAGCGCTCCTTCACGACATAAGCAAGGGCCAGGCTTCCCATGCCAAACGGGGAGCCGCTTTTCTGGAAGATCACGGCTACGCCTCCCTGGCTCCCCTGGTAGCACATCACATGGACCTTCCGGAAAAACTCTCCCCTCAAACCGCTTTGGAAGAGGAGATCCTTTACTGTGTGGATAAACTGGTGGAAGACACTTCCTACATGCCCCTGGAAAAACGCCGGGAAATGAAAAAAGCCTGTTTCAAGGGAAGGCCCGAAGCATTGAAAGCCATGGAACGAAAAATGCAGCGGGCCGAGAAGATTCAGAACGCCCTGGAAGAAAAAATCGGGAAATCCCTGGAAAGTATACTTGGAGGTATCCACCCATGGGCATGATCTATCTCATTCGGCACGGAGAGCCCCAATTCGACAACGGCCACGGAGTAACCCGGGATCCCGAAGGCCCCCGGTATTACGGCTCCCTGGATCTGGAACTGAGCCGGGAGGGGCGGGAACATGCGGCGTCCCTGCAAAACCCCCTGGAGCATCTTCGGGAAGGCTCCCTGGTGACGAGCCCCATGATCCGGGCCCGCCACACGGGAGAGCTCATCTTTCCAAATAAACCTTACGAGGTGGAGGAGAACTTCCGGGAAATCGATTTGGGAGAGTGGGAAGGACGCACCTTTCAGGAGGTCAAAGAAGAGGACCGCATGGCTTTCGAAGAACGCTGGAACCATCTGGACACCTTCCGGAGCCCCGGAGGAGAGAGCTTTCAGGATCTTCGGGAACGGGTGATCCCCGCTTTTCGGGCTCTGCTGGAAAAGGAGCTCCCCTCCCCTCTCGTCATAACCGCCCATGGAGGGGTTTTCCTGGTGATTCTTCAGGAGATTCTGGAGATCCCCCTGCAGAGGGTTTTCTCTCTAAGGCAGGATTACTGCGGAGTACACGTGCTGCAAAAGCAGAAAAAAGGAACCCTCGCCCTTCGACAGCTTAACTGGCATCCGGAAATTCTCTAGCTATTCCGGGAAAATACAAGGTCGTACATTTTTGCTGGAAAAATAAAACGAAAATAGGTATAATGTCTTCTACAACCCAGGGTTGTCTACAATATTCCTGACGCACACTCCTGGGAAAATTCTTTCCAGGAGGTGGCGACATCATGAAAATTACCCGCGCAACCGCAGTAGTGGACACCCATACAGGAGGAGAGCCCACCCGGCTTATTATCGGAGGCGCTCCCTACATACCGGGAAAAAGTATCAGCGAAAAATGGGTCAACGTACATAAAAACTTCGATGATTTCCGAATATACACAACCTGCGAACCCCGGGGGCACGGAGATATGGTTTCGGCTCTCTTCGTTCCTCCCGTTCATGAAGAAGCCCATTTCGGCATCATTTTCCTGGAAACCGGAGGGGGCATTACCATGTGCGGCCACGGCTCCATCGGCGTGGCCCGGGCGGCGGTGGAGCTGGGATGGATTCCCAAGACCGAACCCTTTACCGAAGTGGTGCTGGACACCCCCGCAGGGCTTGTAAAGCTCTACGTGGAGGTCAAAAACGGCGAGGTGGGAGAGGTGGCTCTCCATAACGTGCCGAGTTTCCTTTACAAAAAGGACGTATCTCTCCAGGTTCCCTCCCTGGGAAAGGAAATCCTCCTGGACATCTCCTTCGGGGGAAGCTTTTTCGCCCTTCTTCCGGTGGAATCCGTGGGACTCTCCATAGATTCCAAGGATAGTGCCAAGCTCGTTTCTCTGGGCTTGGAAATTCGGGAGCTTCTGAACGAAAACATTTCCGTGGCTCATCCCACGGAAAGCCACATCAAGCGGGTGGAGCTCGTGGAATTCTACTCCCAGAAGGATAGAAACACCGCGAGCAATGCGGTGATCTTCGGCGAGGGATCCCTGGATCGCTCCCCCTGCGGCACGGGAACCAGCGCCAAAATGGCTACCCTCGCTGCCAAGGGGAAACTCGACCCGGAAGAGATGTTCAACTACTACAGCATCACCGGGAGCGTCTTCCGGGGAAGCTACAAGCCGGGGCCCAAGGTGGGAGATTTCGACACCGTGCTTCCCACCATCCGGGGAAAGGCTTACGTAACGGGATTCAACTACCTGGTGCTTACGGAAGAAGACGAACTCGGAAGCGGTTTCGTCCTGCAGCGCTAGCTCCTCGCATCCTCACCGCAAAGAGAGAATGGAAAAGGCCGAAGGACTCTTTCTTCAAGAGTTCTTCGGCCTCTTTGTATCATATCCTCTTTCGGGAAACCCCAAACTACTTGGCGATCACCGCCACAAGCTCCAGGGGTTCCGTTCCTGTATTCCGAAGAGCGTGGGTTCCTCCGCGAAGGGCCACAGTGATATGCCCCGGCTTTACGGGAATCCAGGTCTCCCCGTCGAGATATTCCCCGGTTCCCGAGAGGATGCAGTACACCTCTTCATCCCCCTCATGGCAATGTATTCCGATGGAAGCCCCCGCATCCAGGGTAATATGAGAAACCATATGAAAACGGCTGGTCCCCTCCAGGGAACCCGGGGCGATGAGGTGCCGGGCAAAACCGCCGCCCTCCCCCTTCTGAAATCCCTCGCGCCGGAGAGGGTCCATTTTTTCCGGATGATGCAGCATATTTTCGTCTCCTCCTTTCAAAAAAAGCCTCGAAGGGCCACATACGTTAGTTTCGGATATGCTTTGCCGCCCGGGCCCTGAGACTTTCCGGCTCCAGATCGATGAGAGTCCAGAAAAGGCTTGCGGCGAAACACCCCATGAGAATCGTCAGGGCCAGGGTATGAAAGGCGTTTGCCTGCCCCACCACGGGAGAAAGAAACCCCATGAAGAGCGGAAGAAGCACCCAGCTTATATCCAGGGAAAAATATACCATGGAAGTGCCCTTGGGGCGAAGCTTTCCCGGCACGAGATCCGCCACCAGGGCAAAAATTGTGGGAAAACCGATGCCCATGCCGACACCGAACAGAAGTCCGCAAATTCCCACCGAAAGAGGCCCCGAGAGATGGGGCGCCGCAAGAAGGGCAAGCCCCATACACGCCGTGGCGGGAGGCATCATCATACCCCGGGAATAATGCTGCAGCACCCTCTGCCCGAAAAGACGCACCGTAATGGAGCCCAGGGCGGTGGCTCCAAGAAAAGGAGAAACCTCCAGCCCCACACTATGAAGCAAATTGGAAAGATAAAGCACTGAAGAATCCGCCATGGCGAAAAGAAGGGCGGAACAGAAAAGAATCCGGCATCCCCGGGTATGAAAAAGTTCTTTATAGGTACCCCACATCTGGGTGCGATGATATTCCACTCCGAATTCATCGAGAGGAGGCAAGGAAAAACTCAGAGCGAAACAGAGCACCCCCATGAAGGGAGCCAGCCCTAGATAGGCCCCGAACATACCACGGGCCAAAAGAAATTCGCATAGGGGAACCGTGGTAAAGAGAGGTGCCACGGAACCGAGGGAGACCAGGGCAAAGAAACGACCCCGCACCTCCTCGGGAATGACGAAGGTTTGGTACGTGGTAAGAGCCACGAGAAAGAGGCTTGCCCCCACTCCCATGAGAATACGGGAAAGGGTGAGAAGAAAAAAACGGGGCTCCGCGAAAAGAAAAAAGCTCCCTCCCGCAATACAGAGAAGGGAAGCTCCTATCATGGTATGCCTCACTCCCATGCGCTCCGTCACGGCTCCTCCGAAAGGTCGTGCCAGGGTGCAGGCGGCGAAGAAAGCGCTCACCACCACTCCCGTCATCTGCGAAGGCACTCCCCGTATCTCCAGAAATCGGGCAAGAAGATAGTACACACTCAAAAAACCGTATATCACGAAATAACTGCACATAAGGCGAACAATCACCGATGTCGGCAGTTTTCTGGAATTCTCTAGCACCTTTTCCACCGCACCATGTACACATCGTTCCTTTCTTGCAACATCCTTCTTCCTTGATCCATCGAAATTTTTTATCGGTATACTCAAGCTCCAAGCTAAGAAAAGGTGTTTTTCGTAACGTAGGTCTGACGCTCCTGCCACATCTCCTCCACCACGGGAAAAACCTTGCTGCTCCGTTCGGGGCATTTGCGGGCCACCACAAGACAGAGAGCGTTGATCAGGCTTATAGGAGCCGCATAGGAATCAATGAAGGAAATGCAGTTCGAAGGAACTCCCACCACGTAATCCGCCCATCGCGCTGCGGGAGAGGAGATGCAATCCGTCACCACTCCGGTGACGATATTCCGTTTTTTCGCCGTAGCAAGAAGCTCTACCGTAGCCTGAATACAGCGGTTGAAGGTAAATCCGAGAAGCATATCTTCGGACCCAAGGTTGGCCACACGTTCCACCGCATAAAAAGGCTCAAGAAGATGGATGTGGGGCAGAAACCAGGAGAGGTAGAAATGAAGATACTCCCCCAAAACCCGGGAGCTCCGTTCACATACGCAATAGACGCTCCGGACCGTAAGGATTTTATCCGCCAAAGCCTCCACGGCGGCAAAATCCACGCTGTAAAGGGCCTTGCCAAGATTTTCCATATCGTCCCGGAGAACCCGCCGCACGAGATTCTCCTCCCCTTCGGCGGGTTCGAAAGCATGCACCCTTTCGGGAACCGAACGGGCTTCATAAACCTTTTCTCTAAGGGCCGATTTCAATTCCGGATAACCCCGATAACCCAGAGTCGTAGCAAAGCGGAAAACCGTGGATTCACTCACCTTGAGCTCCCGGGCTATTTCCGAAGCGGTCATAAACATGGCCTTCCGGCGGTTCTGCATGAGAAAAGCCGCTATTCTTCTATGACTTGGAGAAAACTTCCCGGCCTTTTCACGAAGCCTTTCTTCAAAAAGCATCCTGGAAACACCTCTTTTCCGGAATCTCCGCAAAGACATTTTTTCTGAAATGCGTTTTCTCTCTTCATAGCATCGCAAGAGAAAAACACATTTTTCGCTAAAGCCTCAAACCCGCATACTGTATAACACATACCGGATCCAGACAACCTCCCCTTTTCCCATACAAATCATGAAAATTGGGCAAAAAGGACACATCCTAGAGTGACGTTTCCCGGTCCCATAAAAGACCTCTCACTTTTTCGCCATTGTACCGCACTCTCCAAAAAAATGAAAGATTTCCGCCGTAAATATTTGACAATGGAATTTTTCCGCTATATACTCGACACAATTGAGGAGACTCCATGTCATAAAAAAGGCTCTTCGTGACTCCTGGTTTACAAGTCTTCGCAAAAAATTACTATGGAGGGATGAACAATGACTGAATACCGTCATATCAGCCTGTGGAAAGATGTTCCCGAAAAAGATTGGAACAATTGGAAGTGGCAGATAGCCAACCGGATTACCGACGTGCCTACTCTGCGAAAAGTCATCAACATTACCGACGAGAAAGCCGCAGAAATTGAAAAAAGCCTCAATAAACTCCGCATGGCCATCACTCCCTACTACGCATCTCTCATGGATCCGGACGATCCCACCTGCCCCGTGCGCATGCAGGCGGTTCCCTCCATGCCGGAAACCCATATCGCGGATGCGGATATTCACGATCCTCTTCACGAGGACGTGGATTCCCCCGTACCAGGGCTTACGCATCGCTATCCCGACCGGGGCCTTCTTCTCGTGACGGATCAATGTTCCATGTACTGCCGGCATTGCACCCGCCGGCGCCATGCAGGAGAGACCGACAAAGCCTACGGCAAGGAACAGATCGAAAAATGCATCGAATACATACGTAACACCCCCTCCTTCCGGGACGTGCTTCTTTCCGGAGGAGATCCTCTCACCATAGATGAAGATTTGCTCGAGTGGGTCATCGCGGAACTTTCCGCCATTCCTCACGTGGATTTCGTGCGCATCGGAACCCGCACTCCCGTGGTATGCCCCCAGAGAGTGACGGAAAAGCTCTGCGATATGCTTCGGAAATACCATCCCATCTGGCTCAATACGCATTTCAACCATCCCAAGGAGATCACCCCGGAGAGCGCCCGGGCCTGTAATATGTTGGCGGATGCGGGGGTTCCCCTGGGGAACCAGTCGGTGCTTCTCAAAGACTTGAACGACTGCCCCTATCTTTTCCGGGAACTGAACCAACAGCTTCTGAAAATCCGGGTACGTCCCTACTACATCTATCAGTGCGACCTTTCCGAGGGAATCGAGCACTTCCGCACCTCCGTAGGAAAGGGCATCGAAATTATGGAATATCTCCGGGGACACACCACGGGGCTGGCGGTACCCATGTTCATCGTGGACGCTCCCGGAGGGGGAGGCAAGATTCCCGTCATGCCGAACTACGTGGTTTCCCGTTCGGACCGCAAGGTGATCCTCCGCAACTACGAAGGAGTTCTCACCACCTATACGGAACCCGAGGATAATCGAAGCCATCCGGAAAAGCTCTACAAGCACGACGAGTATATTTCCCGGCAGCAGCATCTTTCCCACGAGGGACTCATCCAGCTTCTGGACGGCAAGAAAGTCTCCATGGAGCCCGCGCACCTACAGCGCCTGGAGCGGAATAAAAAGTAACGTTATCGGCCATTCATTTTCGGGAATTCCTCCGTTTTCAATCGAAGGAATTCCCGAAATTTGCACAAAAAACGGGGTGAAAAGGGCTCAATGGGTAAAGAGTACGAAAAGATCAGCAAAGAATCGGTGGGAAATCTCGTTTCGAAACTGGTAAGCATTCCAAGCTCCTATTTCAACGAGGAGGCCATTATGGAATATGCTCTGGGCTGGCTCCAGGATCATAAGGTTCCAGCGGAGTTCCACCGGTTTCACGAAAAAAAAATATACGACTATCACGGCATCAACGTGGTGGGAACCCTCCAGGGAAACCGTAAAGGACCTCATATTCTTCTGAACGGGCACCTGGATACGGTAAAGCTCTGCGAAGGTTGGACCCGGGATCCCTACAAGACCAGCATGGAGGGAGACCGCATGTACGGTCTGGGAACCTGCGACATGAAGTCCGGCTGCGCCTCCATCATGCTGGCTTTGGCGGCTTTCGTGAAAGACTATGAGGATTTTGCGGGACGCATCGACTACAGCCTGGTATGTGATGAAGAGGGCCCCTTCGGCCTGGGAACGGATGCCCTGATTCTGGACGGCATCATGAGCCCTCAAGCGGATGTGGCGGTTATTGCGGAACCCAGCAGCGCCTTTGCGGATGTCCCCTTTCCCAGCATCTGCCTGGGAGCCCGGGGAGGCTGGAACTACAAGATATCCGTGGAAGGCAAATCCGCCCATGGAGCCCAGCCGGAACTAGGAATCAACGCCATCAGCGAAGCTGCGAAAATCCTTCTGGAACTCGAAAAAACATCTCTTCCCTCCCATGAAAAACTTGGCTCCGGCTCCCTCTGCTGCATCGATTTTCAGGGAGGAGGCGCCGCCCTTTCGGTACCCGATGCGGCACATTTTTCCATCTTCCGGCACGTGGTGGTAGGGGTTTCCAAGGAAACCCTGCGCCAGGAAGCGGAAGAGGCCATCAAACGGGCAAATATCCGGGGGAAAGCCACCGTCAGCTTCCGGGACGCTCCTCATCCGGATTGCGACGGATTTCCCGCCTGCGTGGTTCCCGAAGATAATCCTCACGTTCGCCTCATGGGAGAAAAGCTGGAGGAAGTTACCGGGAAAAAGCCCGTACACAGCTATTTCGCCAGCGTAGGAGATTTCTGCTATACCGGAGGCAGGCTCAAGGTTCCCACCCTCGTAGTAGGTGCCAAGGGCGGCAATTATCACGGAGCCGACGAATATGTGGAACTTTCCACGGCTTTTCAAGGCACCCAGGCACTCTACGGCTTTCTTGCTTCTCTTTGCGGAGAGAAGGCCTGATTTCGGGCTTTTTCTTCCAAGGAAAAAAAGAGACACTCTTGCCAGGAAAGGGGGAAAGCTTCCTCAGGGAAATCCACAGCCAGCATAAAAGCAAGTACGCGCAGAGAGAAACCGGCTCTCCCGGGACACCTCCGGAGAGAATAAACTGGAACAGAGGAGGTTACTTTTATGCAACTGCACATTTTAGATGTTGGTGTCGTTATCGTTTACTTCATTTCTCTTATCTCTATAGGCTATTACATTATGAAACAGGCCCAGACAGGGAAGGAAAACGAATCCTTCCTCGCTGCAGACCGTAACATGGGACTTATCCGGACCACCGGCTCCGCCGCAGCTACGGACCTCGGAGGCGGGTTCAGCATCGCCATGGGAGGACTGGGATTCAGCATCGGGATCTCCGGCTCCTGGCTCATCGGTGTTTCCGCCCTCAGCGCATGCCTGGCGGCTTTTCTTCTGGCTCCCAAACTCCATCGCTGGTCCGTAAAGGTTAAAGGAATCACCACGGGAGACCTCTTTGAGACCCGGTTCGACAAGAAAACCGGTATGATCGCGGCCCTTCTCATCGGCCTCGCCTGGTGGACCTTCGTAGGCGGCCAGGTTATCGCGGGAGCCAAGCTCGTGGCGGGAACCATCGGCCTCGATGTCACCACCACCATCATCATCGCGGGAGTTATCATTCTTCTCTACACCTCCATGGGAGGGCTCAAGGCGGTTATCACCCTGGACGTCTATCAGCTGGTGATCCTTACCGTAGGCGTCGTCTGCATCCTGGTTCCCATGGGACTGAGCAAGGTAGGAGGCTTCGGAGCCCTCATGGATCAGCTGGCGGCAAATCCCGAGACTGCGGGACTTACCAAATGGGGGGCCGTAGATTGGAAGACGGCCATCGGCTGGTTCCTCTCCATCTTCCCGGTGTGGTTCATCTCCATCGCCACCTTCCAGCGGGTTATCGCCGCCAAGGATGAAAAAACCGCGAAGTGGGGCATCTTCCTTACGGGTATCCCCATCGAATGGCCTATCTTCGCCATCGGCATGACCCTCGTAGGGCTTCTGGCGCACGTCCTCGTTCCCGGACTCAGCGACCCCGAGCTCGCCACCCCCACCATGATCGTCACCATCCTTCCCGTGGGGCTCTCGGGACTCGTGGTAGCGGCCTACATGGCAGCGGTACTTTCCACGGCAGACTCCTGCCTCATGGGAAGCGTGGCCATCTTTACCAACGACATCTACCGGAAGCTCATCAATCCCAAAGCCTCGGACAAACAGCTCATGTTCGTCAACCGCCTGGCGGTTCTCGTTCTCGGAGCCTTCGCCATCGGCCTGGCCTACCGAATCCCCAAGGTTATCGACCTGGTCATGTATGCCTACACCTTCGGTGCCGCAGGACTCTTCTTCCCCATGCTGGGACTTCTCTTCTGGCGGGGCGCTACTGCTGCGGGAGCTTTCTGGAGCATCCTCCTCGGCGGCGGTTCTGCCATCGTATGGTCCGTCATGGGCAAACCTTACGGTTTCGACGGCTCCTACATCGGCTGGGCGGTTTCCTTTGCAGCCCTGGTACTGGTCTCCAACATGACCAAGCACAGCCCGGAGGAGCAGGTAGACCTCTTCTTCGAAGGTCCCGAAAACGCATAGCCCCTTTCGGATTTCCGGAAATTTCGGATAATCCATCTCTCTTCAGCAGTATGAAACCATCACCACAATAACGCCGGCAACAAAGAGGAGGCCCCGCGGGAAATTTCCCGCGGGGCCTCCTCTTTATCGGGGAAAAACACATTCTCAGGGAGTTCGCACCCTCTCGGGGGAAGGCAAAAGCCCGGGCTCATAAGCCTTGAGATCCAGCACCGGAGTTCCGTCCAGCATATCCACCTGGTTCACGTAGAGAACGTTCTCCACGATCCTCTCCAGGGGAAGTACCGAAAGGCCTATTCGGTTGGGCCTCCGGGGAGTCCGGCTTGCAAAAAGCCCCCGAAGCTCTCCGCTTCCCCGGGGCCGATGCACGAGGTCAGGTTCTTCCTCCATAAGATGAAAGCAGAAAAATACCATGACGTGAGAGTAGCGCTCCAACCCCAGCAGAGCGGGGGCATATTCCGGAAAAATCACGATGCTCCCCGGAAGCGCTTCGGCATGAACGCTCTGAGGAGGAGCCTCTCCCCTTTCAGCATAAGGAGAACACACATATCCCAAGGATTTCAAGGTAAAAAGGGTTTCTTTTTCGTTCATTCGATTTCATCTCTCCTTTTAGGCAAACACGGGTTCTGTAGTTCCGACTCGTTCTCCCCTTCCCGTTAGGGTATAGTATCTCAGAAAAGAGAGTTTTCAGGAAAGGAGAAGCTCCTCATGAAAAAAAACGCTTCCTCTCCACATCTCCAGTTCCGGGAGAATTTTTTCGAGAAAATTCTGAGCATGCTTTTCCGGCTGCACCGGCAAGGCTACCCCTCCTTTCTCGTGGGAGGAGCCGTAAGAGATCTTTTACTTCACCGCCCCATACGGGATGCGGATCTTCTTACCCGGGCTCCCCGAGAAATTCTGGAACGCCTGTATCCCGGAGGAAAACATATCGGCACTACTGCTTATCCCATATATCTCGTGCGGATCTTCGCGGAAAAAACTGGGGAAATCGCTTTTCTCGATGCGGAATCCCTTGAAGAGAACCTGGCCCGCCGGGATTTTACCGTCAACAGCCTGGGCATGAACCACCGTGGAGAGCTTTTGGGATCCCCCGAAGCCTTTCGGGATGTACGAAAAAGGCTTCTTCGCTGGAACGGATCTCCCGAAAAACGATTGCGGCAAGATCCCCTCCGGGCATTGAGGCTTTGCCGTTTCGGAATCTCCCTCGAGGGATTTCGCATTCTTCCGGGCTCCCTGGAAGCATGTCCTCCCTTTGCCAAAGCCTGTGCGGCACTTCCGGGAGAACGGATAGGGCGGGAAATGCGGCTGGGCCTGCAAAGCGGAGGGAAAAATTTCCCTGAATTTCTCTGCCGGGCAGGGCTTCTGGAACATCTCTGCCCAGGGGGAAATCGACGGAAAAGCCCGGAGGAATTTTTCTTTTTCTCCCGAGCCTGCAGCGAAAAGAGATCCTTTTCCTGCGGCACCGCCGCCTTTTTTCTGGATCTCTACGACAACCTTTCCCCCGAAGAAATCGGCAAAAGAAGTTTTTCCCTTCTCCGCCACTGGCGCTGGCCCGAGAAAGAAGCCCGGGAAGTGCGAGGGCTTCTGAAAATGTGGAGCTCCCTCAAAAAACCCCTGTCTTTCCGGGAAGGCCTGGATCTTCTGGAGCGTTTCGGCTTTCCCCGAATGGAGATCCTTCTGGAACTTCTCGCTCTGGATCCGGAAAAAACGGCTCTTCTCGACGAATTGCAGCAACAGCTGTTTCTCTGGAAGGCCCGGCTCCTTCAGGCTTCCGAGAAAGGCATGCTGCTTCCGGGAAAAGAATGCGCCGAAAAGTTCGCAATTCCTCCGGGACCTCTTTTGGGAGAATTGCTCCGGGAAAAAAGACGAAAAATTCTCGAAACCCCGGATCTTTCTCCGGAAGAGCTGTACTGCTGGCTCGAAGAGAGATCCCATAAGCTCGAAAAGAAGGGAAATCCTCGAAAAACCTAGAGACCTGCTCTCCTTTTTTCAAACCCCTCGTGTATAATCGACGG
>Ga0116164_10001372_pt1 | contig 18493 bp, 16 predicted proteins | sample AD_UKC109_MetaG_FD_89888 | JGI IMG/M metagenome (GOLD analysis project Ga0116164, IMG submission 89888) | Active sludge microbial communities of municipal wastewater-treating anaerobic digesters from Hong Kong - AD_UKC109_MetaG | ecosystem: Engineered > Bioreactor > Anaerobic > Digestate... | reverse complement strand
TTACCCCAAATGGTGATATATTCGCCACATTTCCCTGCAAATCCGCTTGCGGCACACCCGTTTTTGCTGCATTCCCTGCGTGGTAGATTTGTTAAGGCACTCGTCCTGTTTTCCAATTCGCTTCGTTACTCTTTGCGTTTCACGCTCTTTTTGAGCCGTTTTTCGCATGATCGGCCTTGTTGTTAAGAAACGGCGTTCCTGCCGGAACGCCGTTTTGCAATCAGTATGATACGGGGCCGTTGACGTCAGATATCGCCGCGCAGCGCGTAAACGCAGATACCGACACACTCGCGCAGAAAGTTGTTCAGCCGCAAATACCAAACGTCGTCCGCCGGAATCCCGACCGCGTCCACGCCCTGCGCCGCCGCGACGCGGCCCGCGCGGTAAACATGGAAGTCGGTCGTCACAAACGCGATCCTTGCGTTTTCTCCGACGACTTCGTCGATGATCTCCTTTGAGTACATGAAGTTTTCGTTGGTGTTCGTCGCGCGCTCTTCCGTGTAGATGCGCTCTTCGTCTATACCGCTCTCCACCATGTATTTTTTCATGGCGGATGCTTCGGTGACGCTCTCTCCCGCTCCCTGTCCGCCGGATACGACGCAGATCGCGTCCGGATGCGATTCCAGATATTCGATCGCCGTATTGAGCCTGTTTTCCAGCACCCAGGTCACCTTGTCGCCATGCACGGCCGCGCCGAGCACGATGACGGCGTCCGCTTCCACATGTTCGCCCTCATTCGCCGCATGGACCATCAGCGCGCCGCAAACGATAAAGATGACGAACGCCACAGCGTAGCACGCGACGATCAGCCATTTTAAAAAGGCGAGCGCGCCGCTTAGCATATGCGGAAGGACCAGCGCGACAAAGACAAGCGGCACGCCGAAAAACGCCGGAAGGATCACGCCGAGGTTGAAGTTCGACAGCGTGGAGATGATCAGCGTCTCCACAATCAGCACGACGCCGACGATCAGCAGCGCTTCCCGAAACGCGCTGAAAGTATGCCCGCGCTTACGCCAGATGCGGCAGCCGAGCATCATGATGGCGACGATCGTTAAAAAAACCGCAAGGATGTACAGTCTCCATCTGGTATACATGTTTTCACCCGCTCCTTTCCGAACGCGCCGCTTGTTTCGGCGGACGCGTTTTCAGAGACCCTTCGCGAAATTTAAAAATCCCTCCCGCCATTAGTGCAGGATCTTCTTCAGGAATTGTCCCGTATAGCTTTCCGGTACGGCGGCGATTTCTTCCGGCGTTCCGGTTGCAATCACCGTTCCGCCCGCGTCTCCGCCTTCCGGTCCGAGGTCGATGATGTAATCCGCGCATTTGATCACGTCCAAATTGTGCTCGATCACAAGGACCGTGCTGCCGTTTTCACAGAGCCGCTGCAGAATTTCAAGCAGCCGCTTCACGTCGTCGACATGGAGCCCGGTCGTCGGTTCGTCCAGAATGAAAAGCGTGCGGCCGGTATCCCGCCGCGAGAGCTCGGTCGCGAGCTTCACGCGCTGCGCTTCGCCGCCGGAGAGCTGCGTGCTCGGCTGGCCGACCTTTACGTAACCAAGCCCGACGTCGTAAAGCGTCTGCAGCTTCCGCGCAATTTTCGGCAGCGGCTTAAAGAAGCGAAGCGCCTCCTCGACCGTCATTTCAAGCACGTCGTAAATCGTCTTGCCTTTATAGTGCACCTCCAGCGTTTCGCGGTTGTAGCGTTTCCCTCCGCAGACCTCGCACGGCACATAGATGTCCGGCAGAAAGTGCATTTCGATCTTGATGATGCCGTCGCCCTTGCAGGCTTCGCACCGTCCGCCCTTGACGTTGAAACTGAAGCGCCCGTTGCTGTAGCCGCGCATACGCGAATCCGGCGTGTTGGCGAACACGGCGCGGATGAAATCAAATACGCCGCAGTACGTCGCGGGATTCGAGCGCGGCGTGCGCCCGATGGGACTTTGGTCGATATCGATCACTTTGTCCAGCGCGTCGACGCCTTCGATCCCGTCGTGATCGCCCGGCCGCGTATGCGCGCGGTTGAGGTCCCGCAAAAGGGACTTTTTAACGATTTCGTTGACCAGGCTCGATTTTCCGCTGCCGGAAACACCGGTTACGCAAACGAACTTGCCCAGTGGGATTTCCACGTCGATATTTTTCAAATTGTGCGCGCGGGCGCCCCTGACAACCAGCTTTTTTCCGTTGCCTTCGCGCCGCTGCTGCGGGATCGGGATGCTCATCCTACCGCTGAGGTACGCGCCCGTGATGGAGCGTTCGCTTTTCGCGATCTCATCCGGCGTTCCTGTGGCGACCACTTCCCCGCCGTGTTCGCCGGCTCCCGGTCCGATATCCACCACATAATCCGCGCTTCGTATCGTTTCTTCGTCGTGTTCCACCACAATAAGGGTGTTTCCGAGGTCGCGCATGGCTTTCAGCGTTTTGAGCAGGCGCGCGTTGTCGCGCTGGTGCAGGCCGATGCTCGGTTCGTCGAGGATATACAGCACGCCCATCAGCCCGCTGCCGATCTGCGTCGCAAGGCGGATGCGCTGCGCCTCTCCGCCGGAAAGGGACGTCGCGGAGCGCGCGAGCGTCAGGTAGTCGAGGCCGACGTTCACGAGGAAGCCGAGCCGCGCGTCGATTTCGCGCAGGATCTGCTCGGCGATCATCATCTGCGTTTTGCCGAGCTTCAGTGACTTTAAAAAGGAACGCGCTTCCCTGACCGGCATGTCGGACAGGTCGGCAATGTTGACGTCCCCGACGGTCACCGCAAGGCTTTCGCGCTTCAAGCGCTTACCGTTGCAGTCCGGGCAGGGCGTATGCGTCATAAAGCGCTCGATCTCCTGCTTGCTGTATTCGCTGGTGCTTTCGCGATAGCGCCGCTCCATATTCGTGGCGACGCCCTCGAACGGCGCTTCGAACGTTCCGCGCCCAAATTCCTTTTGATAGGAGATGTGCAGTTTTTCCTTGCCTGTGCCGTACAGGATCGCGTCCTGCACGTTTTGCGGCAGATCCTGAAACGGCGTCTTCATCGACACGCCGTAATGCTTGGTCAGCGCGTCGAAATACATGTTGGCAATCGTCCCCTTCGAGCCGCTGTTCCAGCCCATCACGTTGATGCAGCCCTGGGCCAGCGAAAGCGACCGGTCCGGAACCACGAGGTCCGGGTCGACCTTGAGCAGTGTGCCGAGGCCGCTGCAGGTCGGGCACGCGCCGAAGGGATTGTTGAACGAAAACATCCGCGGGGTCAGCTCTTCGATGCTCGTCCCGCAGTCCGGGCAGGAATAATTCTGCGAAAAGAGCAGCTCCTCGCCGTCCACGACCGCCACGACGGCCAGTCCGCTGCCGAGGCGGAACGCCGTTTCCAGCGAATCGGTCAGCCGGCCTTCCGTTCTGGGCTTGATCACCACGCGGTCGATCACCGCGTCGATGTTATGCTTCAATTTTTTATTCAGCGGCGGCACTTCCGCGAGATCATAGATCGTTCCGTCCACGCGGACGCGGACATACCCTTCCCGCTTCAGTTCGTCAAAGAGCTTCTGGTGTTCGCCTTTGCGGCCGCGCACGCACGGCGCGACGATCTGCGCCTTCGTCCCCTCCGGCAAGGTAAGTACGCGGTCGACAACCTGATCGATCGTTTGCCGTTCGATGGGTTTGCCGCATTCCGGGCAGTGCGGAACCCCGCAGCGCGCGTACAGCAAGCGCAGATAGTCGTGGATCTCCGTGACGGTCCCGACCGTGCTGCGCGGGTTATGGCTTGTGCTTTTCTGGTCGATCGAAATCGCGGGAGACAGTCCGTCGATACTGTCGATGTCCGGTTTCTCCATCTGCCCGAGAAACTGCCGCGCGTAGGATGACAGGCTCTCGACATAGCGCCTTTGACCCTCCGCATAGATCGTGTCGAACGCAAGGCTCGACTTTCCGCTGCCGGACAGGCCGGTAAATACGACAAGCTGATCGCGCGGCACGACAAGGTCGATGTCCTTTAAATTGTGCTCGCGCGCGCCTTTGATAATAATGTCCTTCATGCAAAGGGGTCCTTTCCATCCGCCCGGCCCGCTGCCGGAAATTTCCATCCCGATTGTTTTTTCCGCGTTGCGCCGGGTCCTCCCGAACGACTTTGGTCCGCCGCTTCTTTCAAACACTTGTTCGCAAAGAAGTCTCTAGGATTATACCAGATATTTTTTGTTTGTGCGCGGATTTTGCATGATATTACGGATTTTTCACAATTCCCGTCCGATCTTCCCGGCTTTGTTAAACGCTCCGCTTTTTTATATGCCTTCGTGCTTTTTCCATATTTCCATCGCGTTTTGAGGATCCGTCGAATGCGGCGCAGCCCATTTTCTCAAAAAGCGGCTTTGCCAAGTACCGGGAAAGGGCGCATCCGACTGGATGCGCCCTTTCCGAATAAACGATGCTTCAGATGCCGAGGTGACGCTCGGTGCCGCGCTTTTCAAGCTGCTTGAGCATTGCCGACGGGTCCTTGACCTTCGCAAGGAAGATCATCGCCGCAATGACATAGGGCTTGAACGACGCCTGCTTGTAGAGCGGGTCGCGGTAACGGTCGAACACGCTTTCGGCAACTTCGCCGGCTTCGCAGCTGACGCCGGTGATATCCGCGGGCAGGCAATGCAGGTACAGCGCCTTGCCGTTCCTGGTCGTGGACATGAGTTCTTCCGTGCACTCCCAGTCCTTATGATCCGCGTTTTGCGCAAGAAGGCGCTTTTCAAGTTTTTTGATGCCGTCCATGTCGCCGTTGCCGTAGAGTTCCGTACGCTCTTCCATGGCCTTGAACGGCGCCCAGCTCTTGGGATAGACGATGTCCGCGCCCGCAAACGCTTCCTTCATGTCGTGCGTGATGGTGAAGGAGCCGCCGCTTTGCTCGGATTGCTTTCTTGCCACATCTACCACGCCGTCCATCACTTCGTATCCCTCCGGATAAGCAAGGGAGACGTCCATGCCGAACCGGCTGAACAGGCCGATAACGCCCTGCGGAACGGACAGCGGTTTGCCGTAGCTCGGGCTGTACGCCCAGGTCATGGCGATCTTTTTCCCTTTCAGGTTTTCCACGCCGCCGAACTCGCGGATGCAGTGCGCCATATCGGCCATGCACTGCGTCGGGTGATCGATGTCGCACTGGAGGTTGACGAGCGTGGGCTTTTGCTCAAGCACGCCGTCGTCGTGACCCTGCCGAACCGCGTCGACCACGCCGTGCATATAGGTGTTACCCTTGCCGATATACATATCGTCGCGGATGCCGATGACGTCGGCCATAAAGCTGATCATGTTGGCGGTCTCGCGAACGGTTTCGCCGTGCGCGATCTGGCTCTTGCCTTCGTCCAGATCCTGAACCTCAAGGCCCAGCAGGTTGCAGGCGGACGCAAAGGAAAACCGCGTGCGGGTGCTGTTGTCGCGGAAAAGGGAGATTCCGAGGCCGGAATCGAAAATCTTCGTGGAGATATTGCGCTCGCGAAGATTCCGCAGCGCGTTTGCGACGGTGAACACGGCGTCCAGCTCGTCGCGCGTTTTTTCCCAGGTCAGGAAGAAGTCGCCCTCGTACATATCCGAGAACTTCAGCCCCTCCAAGGCCTTGGTGAATTGCCTGATGTCTTCTTTACCCATAAAAATGCACTCCCGTATTTTTATTTCTGTTTCTGTTTTTTAGAAAAAAATGACTGCAGAACGGACAATACGCCCGTTCTGCAGCAGTTTTGTCAGCAAGCGGATTGGTCGGACGTCGTATCCGTGCCGCCCGCGCGGAACTGGCAGACATCCTCTTTATCCTTACCCTTGTACATGGAGGGGACAAGAGCGTAAACGGCGGCACACGTGACGAGGTCCTGCTTCCATGTGATCTCGTTTGGTGCGTGCGCCTGGCTTTCCGCTCCGGGCCCAAATCCCACACAGGGAATTCCGTAGCGGCCCTGAATGGAAACGCCGTTGGTCGAAAACGTCCATTTGTCGATCAGCGGACGGTTACGGAGCTTCATCGCGTCGGGATGGCCGATCCTCCGGTCGCCGTAGAGCGCCTTATGCGCGTCGGCAAGCGCCTGAACGTGCGAAGCGGTCTCCGTGTTGATCCATGTCGGGAAGTAGCATTCGGTTTCGTATTTCAGTCCCGTCCACGCAGGGCGGTCGTACTGATACATGGTTACATTTGCGCCGTGCTTTTTGCAGGACGGCAGGTTTTCGATCTCCCGGATGCAGGAATCCCAGGTTTCGCCGGCCGTCATGCGGCGGTCGATCGAAATTGAGCAGCTGTCCGCAACTGCGCAGCGGGACGGCGAAGTGAAGAAAATCTGCGAAACGGTGCAGGTGCCGCGGCCGAGGAAGCGCGCGTCCTCATAGTGCCCGGGATTGAATTCCGGTTCGAGCATCTTGACAAGGCCCTTGATCTCGTCGTCCTTGCCGCATCCGTTGGCGTTGAGGGCCTCGACGTCCTTGAGAATTTCCGCCATCTTATAGATCGCGTTGTCGCCGCGTTCCGGCGCGCTGCCGTGGCAGGAAACGCCCTTGACGTCGACGCGGATCTCCATGCGCCCGCGATGGCCGCGATAGATGCCGCCGTCGGTCGGTTCGGTCGAAACGACGAATTCCGGCGTGATGCCGTCCTCTTTGTGAATATACTGCCAGCAAAGCCCGTCGCAATCCTCTTCCTGAACGGTTGCGCTCACGAGGATTTTGTAACCTTCCGGGATCAAGCCGAGGTCTTTCATAATCTTCGCGCCGTAAACGGCGGAGACGATGCCGCCTTCCTGATCCGATCCGCCGCGGCCGTAGATCACGTCGTCGGTCTCATATCCCTTGTAGGGATCGTCGGTCCAGTTCGCGATGTTGCCGATTCCAACGGTATCGATGTGTCCGTCGAACGCGATGATTTTGTCGCCGGTGCCCATCCAGCCCAATGCGTTGCCTTCCGGGTCGATTTCGGCCTTGTCAAAGCCAAGGCTTTCCATCTCCCTGATCGTGCGCTTGATTACGCCTTCCTCTTCACAGCTCTCGCTGGGAATTTCAATCAGATCGCGGAGAAACCGGGTCATTTGCTTTTCATAACCCTGTGCCGCCTGCTTTACCTTGCTGATATCCATGTGTGAAGCTCTTCCTTTCTGCGGTGGCCCCGGCCGCACCGCAGCCGAAGTCAATCCTTTTTTGCGTCGATATACGAATAAAGAGTATATTTGCTGATGCCGAAGTATTTCGACACCTTGTCGCCGCTCTTGGTGACAAGGAACGCGCCCGATTGATAGAGGAACTGAATGGCCTTGATCTTGTCGTCCTTGTTCATCATCGCGACAGGCTTGCCGACGAGCGCGACGCTCTGTTCGATGAGGTCGTCCAGCAGGTCGTTTACATTTTGCGGAATCCGTTCCGGTATGATCGGTTCCTCGTTGTGGTGCAAGACGGAAGCGATTGCGCGCTCGGCCATCAACAGCTCGGTGATATCATAGTTGATGGACAAAACGCCTTCGATTTTGCCGGTGTCGTCGCGCAGATATACGGTGCTGGATTTTAAAACGCGTCCGTCGCGCGTTTTGGTCAGGTATCCGAGCTCGTCGGTCAGCGTCGGGTCGTTCTTTCGCTGAATGGCTTCCAGTACGACGCGGGAAGCGCCCCCTCCCGCATGACGATGGGATACATGTCCGTTTTCGATCACCGCAATCGTGTGCTCGGTGTCGTCTCCCGAAATGTCGTGGACGACGACTTCGCTGCTTTCTCCAAACTGCGTGGTAATTGCCACTGCCAGCCGCTGCAAGAACTCCAGATCCATGACGCGAACCCTCTTCCTTATAAATATAACAGAACATAACGAAAAAACAAGCGGGAAAACAAATATATTTTATGAAGCCTTAAATATTTTTTGATTCCGCGCTATAACTAACTAATTTATTGTAACACAAACAGAAAGTGGAATACAAAAAAAATCTGATGCAGATGCGGTTTTTGAACGTTTGAAACGTTACCCGTTTCGCTAAACGGTTCTTGTGCGGCGATTTGAAATACGATACAATGATTTCAGTCCAATACGGGCATTAATATTAAGGTGGTGAACCAAATGGAGGAAGAACGTGATCTTGTCGTTTTTTCCGATGACGACGGCAATGAGTTTGAACTGGAAATCATCGATTATTTTGAACATAAGGGACAGGAGTATGCGGTTCTGATCGATCCGGACGGATGCGGCTGCGAATGCGGGGACGAACCGTGCGAATGCGAACAGGACACCGAAGTTTGCATCATGAAGATCGCGGTCGACGGGGAATTCGAAGAGTTTTTGCCCGTGGAAGACGACATGCTCGACGAGCTGGCGAAGGTTGTCGAAGCGCGGTTCGAGGCGTTCGAAGAAGAAGACCTGGAAGACGATCCGGAAGACTGATTGCTGCGCTGGCGTAACAATTCAGAAGACCCACGGAAAACAAACCGTGGGTCTTTTTGTTTTCTGAAGGATTTATGGCTTTGCGTCTTTCCTGTATGGTAGGTCGATTGATTTTATCTCCTTTGCTTTTATCGACGTCAATCATTTCCTAAATATATTGCATATACTGGAAAATGACCATTCGTTCTACCATGCAGGTTTCTGCTCCATAATAATTTCTTCTGCGTGCAGGTCCTTGTTTGCAAAATCCGTCGCCTCTACGCTTGGTACCGGATCGGTTCAGGGCTCTTTTCATCTGCAAAAGAGGTATTTGCTTTTTTCGGCTTTCATTCATAAAATATAGGTAGAATATCTTTGGGAGGTTCCATTTTGATTCATCTGTATTATGGAAACGGAAAAGGAAAAACGACCGCGGCGATCGGCCTGATCGTCCGCCATGTCGGCAGCGGCGGAAAGGCCGTACTGGCGCAGTTTCTGAAAAGCATCCCTACCGGCGAACTGGCCTGTCTGGAAAAGCTTGACGTCCCCGTCTATCGGAACACCCTTCCGCACGGCTTTTTCCCTTCCATGGACAGCGACATGAAAGCACGCGTTACCGAGATGCATAACGCCACGCTGAACACCGTGACGCAGCTTGCGCGCGAACATAAATGCTCCCTTCTTGTTTTGGACGAGCTGTGCGCCGCGCTGTCGTTGGAATTGATCGATCACGATGACGTAACCGCTTTGCTGGACGACCACGGCGAAGCGGAGCTTGTCATAACGGGGCGCGACCCTTCGGAAGAGCTTCTTGCTGCCGCAGACTATATCACGGAGATGCGGCTGGTCAGGCATCCGTTTACGAAAGGCATCAAAGCAAGAAAAGGAATTGAATTTTAAATTCACCCAATAAAAAAGTTTCTATATAAAAAAGCTTCTTTTTGCAGAAGCTTTTTGTGTGTTGTTTCCGGCCGATATCGTTCGGAAAAACCATTAGTTTTTTCCAAAAATCTTTTCATACACCCGTTCCAAATCTTCGCGATTAAAGTATTCGATCGTGATTTTTCCGCGCTTATTGGTGCCGGAAAGCGTAACCTTCGTTCCAAGTGCTTCGCGGAACGTTTCCTCGATATCGCGCAGTTCATCCGATAAAACGATCTTTTCCTTTTTCGCAGGCGTTTTTTTTCTGTCGTTGAGATGCTTGATCCGTTCCTCCAGCGTTCGGACGGAGTATCCGTTTTTCAGGCATTCCTGAGCAAGCTGTTCGATCGTCGTTTCATCGCTTAACCCGGCGAGCGCCCTTCCGTGCCCGGCGGAAAGCGAACCGTCCCGCAGCAGGTCGATCACCGACTCCGGAAGCTGCAGCAGCCGCAGCGCGTTTGCTATCACCGGACGGCTTTTTCCGAGTCTGGCCGCGACCTCTTCCTGCGTCATGTCGTGCTGCTTCATCAAAAACCGGATTGCGGCGGCTTCTTCAATCGGGTTCAAGTCTTCGCGCTGAATGTTCTCGATCAGGGAAACTTCATGGATCTGCGCCTCGTCATAATCCGCGACAAGCACCGGAACTTCGTTCAATCCGGCCATTCTTGCGGCCCGAAACCTGCGTTCGCCCGCAATGATCAGATACCGGTTGTTTTTCTTTTTTACGATCAGCGGCTGGACAATCCCGTGAACCTTTATAGATGTCGCAAGATCGGACAGGGAGTCTTCGTCAAACTGTTTTCTGGGCTGAAGGGAGTTTGTGTCGATTTCCCGGACGCTGACCGTCAATACGCCCGCTTTTTCGGATTCTTTTTCATCCAGCGAAATCGAATATGGGTCTAACAGGGCATCCAGACCGCGACCGAGACCTTTTTTCTGCGCCGCCATTATTTGCCCTCCTTCGCGATCATCTCCTCCGCCAGGGAGCTGTAGGCCGTCGCACCCGCACTATTGGGCGCATATTTCGTTATCGGCAATCCAAAGGAAGGCGCCTCGCCCAGGCGGACGCTTCTTGGAATGATCGTGTCGTATACTTTGTTTTTAAAAAACTTTTTCACTTCCTCGACGACCTGCATGGAAAGATTGGTTCGCGAATCAAACATCGTCAAAACGACACCCTCCACGTCCAATTCCGGATTCAGGCTCCTTCTGACCAATTTTACCGTATTCATCAGCAAGCTCAAACCCTCCAACGCATAAAACTCGCATTGAATCGGAACAAGAAGCGTATTCGCCGCGGTCAGGGCATTGAGCGTCAGCAAGCCGAGAGACGGCGGACAATCGATAAAAACGTAATCGTATTCCTGTTCCGTCGCCAGAAGGGCGCTTTTCAAAATCTGTTCCCTTGCCATCATGTTGACCAGTTCCACTTCGGCGCCGGCAAGCGAAATATGCGCAGGCAACAGTTTCAGCGTATCGATCATCGTATCGCGCGTCGCCTTGTCCAAAGGAACCTCATTGATCAAAACATCGTAAACCGAGTAGTCGTCGCCTGCCTTTTTCATACCGAGTCCACTCGTGCTGTTTCCCTGCGGATCGGCGTCGATCAAAAGAACACGCTTGCCCTGTTCGGCCAAACAAGCGCTCAAGTTAACCGCGGTTGTCGTTTTTCCGACCCCGCCCTTTTGATTAGCGATCGCTACTATTTTCATAAAATAAAAGAACCTCCAGCTGTCGGTAAAGCCATTATACTTTATAAGGCTTTTCGTTTCAATGTTCCACGTGAAACAATTCTCCTCTTAAATGATTAAAATTACGATAATGTTTCACGTGAAACATTTTATGTCCATGTGTTTAAAAAACAGTCCTTCGCATCAATCTAAAACCTATAAAAAAAGCGCCTGGGCGCTTTTTTTACTCTCGACATCATTAAAAGTTGGAGTAAATCCGAACCGGTACGATCAGATAATAGAACCCGTCGCTTTTTGCCGGACGGATCACGCACGGGCTGATGCTCGTCGTGAAATCCATGTAGATGTGATCGTCCGGAATGCACTTGAGAATATTCATACAAAAACGCGGATTGAATGCGATATCGATATCGTCGCCGTTGATCTGAACGTCCATTTCTTCATTGATGCGGCCGGCGAAGCTGTTTGCCGAAATCGTAAGTTTGTTGTTGTGAAATTTCATAACGATGTTATTGTTGCCTTCGCGCGCCATCAATTGCGCTCGGTCGATACTTTCCATCAACTCTTTTTTGTCGATCATTGCGCGCGTTTTATGCTCTTTCGGTAAAATCTGCTTATATTTAATATAATCTCCATCCAGCAGACGCGCGACAAGCCGGGAATGTTTGATGTTTACACAGACGTGCGTTTTGGTAAACGTCAGTTCGACGTCTTCTTCCGTTTCGTCCATCATACGGGAAATTTCAGACATGGATTTACCCGGAATCACAACGTCCCTCTCCGAAACGGGTGCTTTTAACGGCATAGTCCGCATTGCAAACTGATACGCGTCCGTCGCAACAATCGTGATATTTTCCCCGAGTTCCAGCAAAACGCCGGTCAAAATAGGCTTGCTGTCGTCCTGTGCCGTTGCAAAAACGGTTTGATTGATCATATCGCGGCAGTCGTTATGATCGATTTTAACCAGAAAAGTCTCCCCGTTAAACCGCATGTCCGGAAATTCTTCGTTTGTTTCAACGCATTGCAAACTGCTTTTTGCACGACCGCAGTTGATATCGATGGATTTTCCGTTAAGCGTTATTTCGGCAATGGAATCGGGAAGCTTTCGAACGATCTCCGAAAATAATTTTCCGGGTACTACGACGTTTCCCGGCTCTTCGACCGTAGCGGGAATGATACACTCCTTCTGAAGCATAAGGTCCGAACATTTCAGCTTAACGCCTTCCTGCGTCGCTTCCATATAGATGCCTTCCAGAATTGGCATCGTTGTTCTTACGGGAAGCGCTTTTATTACGGAAAGGACGCCTTCTGTTAATTCTTTGGAATCAATGAAAAAATGCATATTGTTATTCCTTTCTCGTTACGGGTTGTATCGTTCTATATAAGTTTATGCTTATCCACATATTGGGCTCTTTTTTGTGTATTGTTATTTTATTAATTCAGAAGTAGCAGTAGTAGTGTGTTGTGCATGGTGTGGAAAAGGGTAAAAACCTGCAAAAAACGGTCTTTTTTTCTGTGGACAATCCTGTGGAAAAATAAAAATAAAAAACCGTTTTATCCACGCAATCCCTGTTCTCCACAGAATAAACATTTCATCCACATTCAATACCCACAAAAAGTGGAAAAAATCAGTTCATCCGTCTCTTTAAATCTTCAATAACCGATTCAAAGGAATTGTCCTTGCGAATCAGCGCCTCCACGCGCTTGCATGCGTTGATTGCAGTGGTGTGGTCGTTCCGGTCGAAAAGAGTACTGACGCGCTTGTAGGGAATTCCAAGCATATTGTGGCAAAGATACATGGCGATCTGCCTGGGCAAAACGATCTCCCGGTCGCGTCGCTCGGAAAGAAGGCTGTCGACGGAGATCGAGTAGTACTCTGAGACCGTGCTTTTAATGATCTGCGGCGTGATTTCCCGCTTGTTGACGTCCGGGAGAAGGTCGCGTAACGCCTCAATCGTTAAGTCGAGCGTGAGAGGACGCCGGCGAAGCTGGGAATAGGCGACGACGCGCGTCAGGGATCCTTCCAGCTCACGAATATTGCTGACGACATGTTCCGCAATAAACTGAATGATTTCATCGTCTACGTCGAGGTTGTCAAGACGGGCGCGGTTCCGCAAAATTGCGATACGCGTTTCGACGTCCGGCGGTTGTATGTCGGCGATCAGTCCCCACTCGAAACGGGAACGCAGCCTCTCTTCCAGGCTGGAGATCTCCTTCGGAGGCCGGTCCGAACTGATGATGATCTGCTTGTTCGCGTTGTGCAGGGTGTTGAACGTATTGAAGAACTCTTCCTGAACGGACTGCTTTTTTGCAATGAACTGAACGTCGTCGATCAGCAATACGTCGACGTTGCGATAGCGCTTCCGAAACTCCAGGCGTTTGTCCATCTGAATTGCCGTAATAAGTTCATTGGTAAACGTTTCGCTGGTAACGTACATAACGCGCGAAGAGGGGTCCGTGCCCTTGACGGCGTGGCCGATTGCGTGCATCAGGTGTGTTTTCCCAAGTCCGACGCCGCCATAGATAAAAAGAGGGTTGTAAGCCGCAGCCGGATTTTGTGCCACCGCCAGTGCGGCGGCGTGCGCAAAATGATTCGAACCGCCGACGACGAACGTATCGAACGTATACTTTGGATTGAGCGCAAATACGTTGATCGGCTCCGCGCTGACCGGGTTGATATAGACGTCCCGGTCTTCGGGCAGAATGATCTTGATATCTTCGATCGTCTCGTTTGCGGATTTAACCGCGGACGAGAGGTTTTCAAAATAAAAATCCTCAAGCGTTTTTTGGATGTCGGGCGTGGGTACTTCGAGAATAAGGGTGTTCTTCTGAATGACTAGAGGGACGATAACGTCGATCCAGGCGTGAAAAGACAACCCCGTCATTTGAGGACGAATATTCTCCCGCGCGGCCGCCCAAACCGATTGCAACTGATCCATGTACGATATACCCCCTATATTAACAATCATCATAGCAAAAAAACGCTGTTTTTTCAAGCTGCGCCCGTTTTTTAAAAGCGGCAGATAAAAGCAAAACCGAAGAAGCGCAAATACCTTTCATAAGTGCCTCTGCATGGATCGATCCGGAAAACGGCAAGCCGCTTTTTCAATGAACGCTGCTCCCCGCCGTCCGCAAAAAAACAGGCCGGCGGCGGCGCGAAGATCCGGCGGAAACGCTTTTCAAAAAAAACGCCGCAAAGCAGTAAATATGCCGATAATGAATACTATTTAAAAATATTAACCCCGTAACGGCCTAAAAACACATCAAACAGTTGTATTTTTCCCCACATAACGCTAAAAAAGCCCTTTCCGGTACGACAGGGGTTAACAATCTGTGACAAAGGAGCCGTTTGATTGCAAATCACCCTTTCAAGGGTTACAATATAAAAAGATTATTGATATCGGGGGAAGATTGCCCGTGGGAGAATCGCTGCGCAGTCAGTTATTCATCAATTCCGAAAAGGTGGGCGATTTTGTTGACGTCGCGTTGCCCGTTTCCGGGGATGAGGAGGAGGGCGAAACCGCACGCATCCACTATTTGGAAGCAGGCGTCGGTGAGCCTCTGCTGCTGATTCATTCGATCGGTCAGTCGCTCTACACCTGGAGAAACGTATTTGCCGATCTTTCGGATAATTACCGCGTCATCGCAATCGATTTGCCGGGGCACGGTTATTCGTCGCGCCCCGATACGTTCACGTATACCGCGGACGACGTCGCGTTTGTCCTGCATGCGTTTTTGGAAGCGCTGAACGTAAAATCCGCCCACATCATCGGCTTTTCGATGGGGGCTGTCTATATGCTCCGGTTTTTATCGCTCTATCCAAAACGCGTCGCGAACTGCATCGCCATTTCGCCGGGCGGCGTAACGGAGCAGATGCCGAAACTCATCCATAATATGCAAAAGCCGATGATCGCGACATTCGCGCGGAACCTCTATACGGCCGGAAACGTCCGGTCCCTTTTAGAGGAGTGCGTGACGGACCCGGCGCTGATCGACGACCATGTGGTCAAGCAGTACTACGAGCCGGTTTCCGACGGCCTTGCCCGGGAAGCGCTGATGTACGCGCTGCGAAATTTCGATATGGAAACCGTTGCGGAGGGTCTATTGCCCGTTGAGCACGAAGTGCTGATCCTCTGGGGCAAAAACGACCGGTGGCATCCGCCGTCCGGCAGCGTTTATTTCCAGAGCATCCTGCGCGCAGGCCGGTATTACCTGGTGCGGAATGCGGGACATCTCCTTCAGGAGGAAGCGCCGACGAAGCTGCTCGAGATCGTTTACAGTTATATTCCGCCGGCAGTTCCGAGTTACGATGTGTACCGCTATACGCAGCACCTTGCGGAAGACGAAGAATGATCAGCGAATTTTCTCTGGGTGACGTGGTGATGATGAAAAAGCCGCACGCCTGCGGAGCAAACGAATGGACCGTTATCCGCGTCGGCGCCGATATCAAGATCAAGTGCAACCATTGCGGACGCATTGTGATGCTTGATCGCGCCGATTTTATTCGTATGGGGAAAAAGATATTAGTACGTCAGACGGGAACAGCCGAGTGAAGCGCAGAGAATTTACGCCAAGCCAGATTCGATATCTGCGCGAGCGCGCCGAAGAACAATATGAAAACATGCGTGGGACGCGTGCGTATCGCAACGTGGAGTTTTTGCTGTACATTGCGGTCGTCGTGCTGATGGCGCTTGCGATTCGCTCGTTTATCGTCGAACCGATCCGTGTCGACGGCGATTCCATGGTTCCGACGCTTACAAACAACGAAGATATGCTGGTCGAGAAGGTCAGTTACTGGTTTTCCGACCCGATGCGCGGGGATATCGTGATTTGCTATTATCCCGGCTATACCGAAAGCTGCGTTAAGCGCGTGATCGGTTTGCAGGGCGAGACGGTCTCGGTTTCCGACGGCGCGATTTACATCGACGGCGTCGCGCTGGACGAAAGCATGTACTGGCAGGGTGAAATCATCGGCGACATGGACCCCGTCACCGTCGGAGAGCGGGAAGTGTTTGTCGTCGGCGACAACCGAAACGGCAGCAAGGACAGCCGGAATTCAAGCGTGGGGTGCATTTCGTACTCAAAGGTCGTCGGTCGCGTCATCGCGGTCGTTTGGCCGCTGAGCGAGCGCGAATCGTTCGGACGGGTGGTATACGACTGATGGAGGGAAAAACGCACAAGCGGTCCGGCGGACGCGAAAAAAAATATCGGGAAGCAAAACGGATCGGCTGGCTGTTCTCCGCGCTGATTGCAATCGGGGCGCTGTGCCTTTTGTTTTTAGTCTGGCTGTTTCCGCTTCGGATCGTGGACGACAGCATGGCGCCGGCGCTGAACAAGGGGGACGCGGTGCTTTGCGACCGGCTTGCAAAATACGTCCGGACGCCGGAACGCGGCGACATCATCCTGTTTGAAACGGAAGACGGCGTTTTTATCAAGCGAATCGTCGGAATGCCCGGAGAAACGGTGGAAATCGTGGACGGTCACGTCTTTATCAACAGCATTCCGCTGGACGAAAGCGCATATGTCGACGTTTATATCGGAGAGATGGACCCGATTGTCGTGCCGGGCGGCGCGGTTTTCGTGCTGGGCGACAACCGGGAGCAGATGTACGACAGCCGGCTGGAGAGCGTCGGCTGCATTTCCTATGCGGATATCAAGGGCGAACTCCGCGTTCGCGTTGCGCCGCTGTCGGAGCTTACGATTTTTTCCTGAAAAGCAGCGTTATATGGCAGCTTCGATAGCTTGACAGCCGACACGGCCACAGCTATACTTGGTTTTAAACAAAGGATAAAAGCAATGCGCAATTTATTCATGAAGCAGGATATGGATCGATAGCACTTGAGCCGCGGCAAACGACTTCCGCAGGCACAAGTGCGAATTTCCGTGCCTGCCGAGGAAGCAAACGTCGCATGCAAAAACAAATGCGCAGTTTTACAACCCGCACCGGCACGTATATGCCGATGCGTTTTTTATTTTTTACAAAAGGGGGTGATGGGATGCGGCATATGGATGATGCCGGCTATGATACGGTCTGTTTTGGACGGTTACAACATAAAATAAAGGAGGATGACAGAATGAAACGAACGCTTGTTCGAAGCATAACAGCGAATAGATCCGTGCTGGTACAGGGCTTTATCGAGCATAAGCGAAATATGCGCAACATGGCGTTTTTAACGTTGCGCGACCGCTCGGGTTCGGTGCAAGTGACCATTGAAAAGCAGGCACATCCCGAATTTACGGAAATCGTCGAGCGATTGACCGTTGGCTCGGTCGTATCCATCATCGGGGAAATAGCAGAAAATCCGCAGGTAAAGCAAGGCGGGCGGGAATTGTTGCCGGAAGCGATCACAATCGAATCCCTGGCCGCGCCGCTTCCGTTTGCGCAAAACGCAAATCTCGATACGAGGCTCGATTATCGCTGGATCGACCTGCGGAAAGAGAAAGCAAGGCTCATTTTTTCCGTACAGACGGCTTTGACGCAGGCGATGCGGAACTTTTTGCTGGAGCGCGGCTTTTTGGAGATTCACACGCCGAAACTGATCGCCGCGGCGAGCGAAAGCGGGTCGGACGTGTTTGAAGTGGACTATTTTGACAGGAAGGCCTATCTCGCGCAAAGCCCGCAGTTTTACAAGCAGATGGCGATGGCGGCCGGCTTCGAGCGCATATTCGAAACCGGGCCGGTCTTCCGCGCGGAAAAGTCGTATACCAGCCGTCATACGACGGAATTTACGGGGTTCGATTTGGAGATGTCGTACATCTCCTCTTTTGAAGACGTAATGACGCTGGAAGCAGAGATGCTTTCCTATGCGCTGGACATCGTGCAAAAAGAACATTCCGAATCGATCGAACGGTTGTATGGAACGCGTGTCGTCGTACCGAAGCTGCCCTTTCCCGTTATACGGCTGAAAGACCTCTATATCGAGCTGGAGCGGCGATACGGCTATCGCCTGCCGGAAAGCGAGCAAGGCGACACGACCACGGAAGCGGAGCAGCTGGCGTTGCGTTTTTCAAAAGAGGAATTCGGGCATGAGTTTCTGTTTGTTACGGATTTTGCCGCGGAAAAACGCGCTTTTTATCACATGCGCAAAGACGGCGTGCCGCAGGGGTACGATCTGCTTTGGCGCGGGGTGGAAATCACGACCGGCGCCCAGCGGGAGCATCGCTACGATGTGCTGTGCAAACAGGCCGAAGAGCGGGGACTGGGGCAGGACGTTAAGTTCTATACGGAGTTTTTCCGCTATGGTTGTCCGCCGCACGGCGGGTTTGGACTCGGACTCGACCGGCTGACCATGCTATTGCTTGGAATAAACATAAAAGAAGCGATGTTCCTTTTCCGTGGGCCGAACCGACTGACACCATAAAAACCCTGGAAATCAAGAAACAAAAAGGCTTTCCTGATCATCAGGAAAGCCTCAGCTTGTCAAAAAAGCCCTGGGATTGTTAAGGGTCGCAACCCTTAACCCGTATATTCCGGCTGCGGCGGTTCATCCGCCGCAACGGATCGCCCGTTTCGGGCGGTTTCTTTGTGCGTTTTGCCGCCCGGAGCCCGATG
>Ga0116164_10001369_pt1 | contig 18496 bp, 12 predicted proteins | sample AD_UKC109_MetaG_FD_89888 | JGI IMG/M metagenome (GOLD analysis project Ga0116164, IMG submission 89888) | Active sludge microbial communities of municipal wastewater-treating anaerobic digesters from Hong Kong - AD_UKC109_MetaG | ecosystem: Engineered > Bioreactor > Anaerobic > Digestate... | reverse complement strand
CTGAATGATCAGCTTGGAGCACTCCATACAGGGTGAGTCCGTAATATAGAGTGTGGCGTTCTCGCTTGAGTTGTTTGACCTTGCTACCTTGGTTATGGCGTTGGCTTCAGCATGTAGAACGTATGGTTTGGTCACATTATTCTCATCCTCGCAAACATTTTCAAATCCTGCCGGGGTCCCGTTGTATCCGTCGGAGATAATCATCTTGTCTTTCACGATAAGAGCACCCACTTTTCTTCTCTGGCAGTAAGAGTTCTCGGACCATATGGCTGCCATTCGCAGGTAGCGTCTGTCAAACTGGTTCTGCTTCTCCCCGTAGGGATGAACGGCATCTTTTATTGTCATACTCACTGAATTCGAGCGACAAACTTAATTGTTTTTGCTTCGATTTCAAAAACTGAATTAGCACTTAAGCCTGACGCTTTAATGCTCCCGTAAACTTTTATGTGTAATTCAGCTAACCTGTCAGTTGCTGTTTTTCCAGGTGAAACTGTGAGGCCACCTGCCAATGTCAGTTTCAACAGATGTATGACAGATAAAGCATCCGTTTTCTTTTTCCGGTTTACTGCCACCATGTACCTCAGAGTATTCTTCGAGGTCATCTTCACCTCTTGAACTGCCGTGGCAAGCGCCGCAACTGCCAAGTGATTTTGGGGATTTACTGTATGGCTGGTACTGCATTGCCTGATAGTTATCAACATCTTTCAGTGAAGGTACCATTGCATGCGGGCTGCCGTGACATGCAGAGCACATCATGTTACCATGACCTGACGAAGTCCGGTATAGTTCTGAAACATATCCAACATCTGTCACTCCCGTATGGCATGATGAGCATGAGGGTTCATCAGCCCAGGGCACACGTCCGGCCTTCGTCGATTCCGAAACCTCTGTCATGGTGCCGTGGCATCTTGCACAGTTGCCGTCAGCGGCAGTATGTTTTGCGCTGCGATTGCATTTTGTGGTATTACCCGGGTGACAGTCATAGCATGATGCCCCTCTGTCAGAATGGGAACCGTGGATAGCTTCAGAGAAGTATTTTCCCGATGTACCACGTCCCTCCTTGCCGAGAGCCAGGCTGCCATGGCATTCTGCACAGAGAACAGGCTTTGACTGCAAGAGGGTGGTGCCGTTTTCATCGTCATGCTTAACAAGTATATCATTAAAGGCATCAGTGCCGTGACATTTGGCACAGTTGATATCATCTGATGTTGGCACGGTGGCTCGTGTAGATGCAACCGTCTTCCCTGAAGCGTCCTTCACTCTTATTTCGGCTACCTGCAGGGGGTCCCAGACTCCCAGATCATTTACAGGAACGGCAGGTATCCCTGTGGCTTCAAAATGTCCGGAAGCGGCAACCATTAATCCACTGAGCTTATTGCCTGTCAACCCCATATCATGCTCCAGGGATGCGATCCCGAACAGGGCGGTTATATTATCCCAGAAACCTCCATACTCACGTTTGTCGTATGATGTTGTGTTACCCACGAGGTTATATTCTACTGTAACACCATCTGTTATAATCTGAGGAGGATTGCCTCTCTTTACAACCTGAACTGTAAGGTTATTGTAAGGAGGCAGGATCACAGCCTTATCATAGGTGGGGTTAAGACAGTGCATGCCAAGATCATTCCATGCAAAAACAACATAATCATCTGAAAAGACATCCGGCTTATCATTATCTTTTGTGCAGCCTGCACCGGCAATAATGAACATAGCAGCCACAAGGGCTGGCACGATGACCCGTAAAGAAATTGACTTTCTCATCCCTTTTTGATTTAAATAAATATTTCCCCCTGCAAGTAAAGGACAGTGCGTCCTGATATATATGTTCGTTCACCATTCAGGGAACACTCAAGATACCCGCCTCTGGAAGATAATTGTCTGGCTTTCAGTGATAATATTCCCAGCCGATCAGCCCAGAATGGTGTAAGTGTAGTATGTGCTGAACCAGTTACCGGATCTTCGTCTATCCCTGACTGCGGAGCAAAAAACCTTGAAACAAAATCAACATCTGACCCGGGAGCTGTAACAATAACACCCCTGCCGTCGGCGTTCGCAAGGCTTCTGAAGTCGGGCTGAAGGCTTATGATATCATTTTCACTTTCGTACAGAAGAAGGTAATCACTTCTTCCCATATAGCTTTCCAATGGCTCTATACCCAGACTTCCGGCAATCAAAACAGGCATATCACACTTGCGCGGCGGGTCTGAAGGAAAATCGAGCTCCAGAATATCTCCTCTCTTTCGAACGGTGAGGGACCCCATCTTCTGAGACCGGAAGACTACCTCCTGTTTTTCGGGATACAATACTTTCATCACAACATGTGCTGATGCCAGGGTGGCATGACCGCAGAGGTCAACTTCCAGGGCGGGAGTGAACCACCTGATTAGCCATTCATTGTTCTGTGGCACGATGAATGCAGTCTCTGCAAGGTTGTTTTCCATTGCGATCTTCTGCAATATGTCATCAGACAGCCACCCGGAGAGCAGGCATATGGCAGCAGGATTTCCGGTAAAGGGACCACAGGTGAATGCATCAACCTGATAAATGGGTAAAGAGCTCATGACCATCTGAATGAGATATATAAATTTAGTCTATTTTATGTGATTAGCATTATGGAATGATAAATAGCATGCACAGACTTTAGTATCTTAGTTCCCTCATGGGACCTTTTACAACACCTCAGGGAACGCTACTCTTCAGGTTGACACCTGCCCGGTGCAATATTTGGGTGGTGACGCGCAACAGCCGTACGATAATCATTGATACCGGGATTTCGTTTGACAGGGCGAGGATAGAGCATGCCCTGGAGCGTAAGGCTATCGTGCCGGAGGCTGTTGTGCTGACGCATACCCACTTTGATCATGCCGGCAATGCTGCCTGGCTGGCGTGTGAGTACGGTGCGGAGGTGGTTGTCCAGGAGGCCGAGAGCGAGTATCTGGCGGCAGGCGACACTCCCATACCTGAAGGGACTCATGCCGTTACCCGGGGACTGGTAAGCCTTGGGAAGAAGGTCACCCCGATGTTCAGGTATGAACCGTGCAAAGCTGACCATGTTTTCGGAGAGATGTTTGACCTGAACCGGTTCGGGATAAACGGTTACATAATTCACACCCCGGGGCACTCACCGGGAGGAGCAACGGTGGTGATTGACGGTGTTGTTGCCGTTGCCGGTGACTCAATTATTGGAACCACGCCCGGCAAACCATTTCCCCCCTTTGCAGATGATGTGGATCTTCTGCTGAAGAGCTGGAGAAAGATTATTGACACCGGCTGTGAGACCTTCCTGCCGGGTCACGGAAGGCCGGTCAGCCTGGGTGAGCTGAAGGAAGAGTATGAAAAAAGATCATTGGCATCCGGCTGATGAGCTTGCTTTACTGTCCATTCTGACAGGTTTTTGCGGGTGGGCAGCAGGAGAAACTCGAAAAAGATTACTTGTTCCCTATGGGCGAACCTGCCGGCCGTTAGCGGCAAATTCATAAAAAGGGACTCTTGTCAGATTGAGGATTAAGGCAGATCAGTTCTCTTCCGAAATTACCTCCATATAGGATTTGTTGTATTCTTCGCCGTACTGATTCCGGTACTCCCTGGTGTAGTTTGTGAAGAGCTGTTTTGAGAGGAAGACCTTTCCCATCCCATTGTAATACCTGCATTTAAATGTCAGGGCAAGATCATTTAGCGGATCCACGGTAAAGAGAGCATCTGCAATTGAGTTCAGCAATTCCGGATGCATTTTCTTATCGAGCTGGTCAGAATAATCTGACAGAATGGTTATAGTATAGTCGGCGACCTTGGCTTTTACATCATCAAGCCAGCTGTAATTGCATTCCGGTAACAGAGCTCCCTTACGGACGATAGATACTAGCTTTGTGATTTCATTTTCCCGGATTGTCTCCTGCCGGATAATTTTGCTGTACTCCAGGAAGTCGACATGAATGTCATGAAAATCAATAATCCATTTACCGGAGCGATTTGACAATGAGTACTCCCCGATGGTGTCCAGCAACTGCCTGAGCTTGGCAAAATAGACTGACCGGTTGTTTCGGGCACTCTCCTCATTCTTGTCATACCACAGTATCTCCCTGAGAGCAGATGAAGTTATTCCTTCTTCGGGCTGTCTGCAGACAAGAAGCAGAAAAAGTTCCCTGAGCAGAGGAGAAAAACCGGAAGTAATCTCCTCTCCGCTTTTATTCCATATCGTAAAACCGCCAAAGAGATGAACAGAACTGACTTTCATCTGCATTGTGTCAGAAACCTTTTCGTTCCTTATAAGAATTGATGCAGCCTGGTCCTCTTTGTTTTTTCTCTGAAGATATTTATTCCTCAGATGGATAATGACGAAGAAGATTACATCCGCAACTACCAGCATCAACAGGAGGAAGATTTCAGTATAATTCATACTCTCCGTGGAGCTGTCAGTCACCGATAGAGAGGAAACCACCGGATAATGCTCATCACTGTTGCCCGGAGCTTGTCCGGCTTTCTCAATTACTGAAACTGTAAATTTGTCACCCCGATGAAGACCAAGACCTTCAAGGCTTATAATTGTGTCTGCAAATTTGAGCTGAAAAAGATCCGGAGAGGCACTTAATGTCGCCTCTATTTCAATTGATGTATCATTGCGGAATCTGGAATCGGGAATTAACCTTTGCACATTTCCTCCTGCAATCAGGTAAAAGAGATGTTTATCTTCAGTTCCGCAATCCACTATCAGATTGATAAGCTGCAACTCTCCTCTGGATATACCGAAAATGAGTGCAGGACAGCTCGCAGCATCATCAGGAAACGATGCTGTTGACCGTATGGTAACTCTCTGTTTCAGAATAATCGATTCCGATATGGCTTGAGGATCAGCCTCTGCAAAGCAATTATGGCTGAAAACAAGAGAGGTTATGGCAAGCATCCAGTATTTAAAATAGTCTACGACCATCCGAAAGAGATTATCGGTTTTAACTTATTGGCCTTCAAATTTAAAAAAAATCACATTAATCGAATATTAAGTATTTTATTAATCTGTTTGTTTGCCGCCGCCATGTAATTTGGAGACAAATTTTTCTTCGGTGGTTTATGTTGGAGGAATAATTGCCATTCACTTTGTAGTCCTGACAGTCTTCATGCTCTACAGGAGATATAATCCGTCAGTAACCCTGTTATTGATGGGTATGCTGATGTTTTTTCTTGCTTCATTGCTGGGTGTGTCAAAGCCGTTGGCAATGGATCGCAGCAGCGGGCTGCTCTTCTTTGATTTTTTCAGCTATGTAATATCAAACTTCACGGGAAGGATAGCAAGTACAGGGCTTCTGATCATGCTCATTGGGGGATATGTTGAATACATGAAGAGGATCAAGGCCAATGACGCATTGATTTATGTTGCGATGCAACCCCTGTCAATTCTCAAGCAGTATCCCTATCTGGCGGCTGTAATGATTATACCCATCGGTCAGATACTTTTCATGGCAACACCCTCTGCGGTTGCCCTCGGGTTGCTGCTGATAACTACCATATATCCGGTTCTGGTCAGCCTTGGTGTGAGCAAGCTTACAGCAGTGTCAGTAATTGCAGCATGTACTGTTTTTGACATGGGGCCAACTTCCCAGAATGCTATGGTAGCAGCCAATACAATTGATGCAGACAGCATCATGTACTTCGGCAGGCAGTTGAGGGTAACCCTGCCTCTTACGATTGTCATGATGGGTTTGCTTTATATTGCAAACAGGTATTTTGACCGGAAGGATGAAGTTGGCATGGTAAGCAGTGTCAGGCATTCCGACATCCAGGAGCTCATCAAGTCCACGCCACTGTATTTCGCCCTGTTGCCAACCCTGCCACTTCTTTTCACGGTTATCTTTTCGGAATCAATTAACCTCTTCCACTTTGGAATCGCGGTAGATATTGCTCCCCTGATACTTATCTCTTTGCTTATCTCCGCCACTGCTTACCTCTTTCGGAGCAGGTCTCTGAGGCAGACCTTTGCCTCTTTTACACCTTTCTGGATAGGCATGGGTAGGACTTTCACATCAGTCATCGTTCTGATTGTCTGCGCTGCGGTTTTTGCACTTGGACTGATGAATCTGGGACTGATTGATATGATGGCCTCCCTGGTACAACTGCTTGGGTTAAACTCAATATTCGTCATTATTCTTATGACAGTCTTCACTTTTGCATCTTCCCTTATAACCGGAAGCGGTGTTGCGTCATTTACTGCAATAAGCGGTTTTGTTCCTGAGTTTGCCGCAAACTTTGATATTGCCGCCATTAACATGATGATACCCGTGCAGCTGTCAGCGGGTCTGGGCAGGGCGGCATCACCAATAGCGATAGTTATAATAGCAATATCGGAGATCGCCGGTGTCTCTCCCTTCGACATTGCCCGCAGAAACATATGGCCATTTCTTGCAATAGCCCTGATGCTTGTCGCACTTTCATACATACTGATATAATGAGTAAAGATTTTCACCAATGACAAAAAAGCTGACATTCTCACTTTTGCTTTCTATCCTTACGCTGAGTCTCCTTTCACAGCAACCGGATTTTATAACAGAGAAATATTTTCCCGACCCCGATATTCGGTTTAACACGCCTACACTTTCCATTGAGGAGGAGAGGTTTGCCACGTACGATGAGATAATAAGGTGGATAGAGGACAGTATCGCAGTACATCCCCATGCACGGATTGAGATTATCGGAACCACGCCGCTTGGCAGGGAAGTGCCTGTGATTTACCTGTCGAATGGTTCATCTGCAGGCAAAATACGTGTCTGGATGCAGGGTCTGCTGCATGGCAATGAACCTGCCGGAGGGGAGGCCTTGCTCTATCTGGCCAACAGGATTCTGACTACCGGGAAGGGTTCAGAATATCTGGAGAAAATGGAGATTGCCATATTACCAATAGCAAATGTCGATGGTTATATTGCAATGAACAGACGATCAGCCGGCGGGTATGATCTGAATCGCGACCAGACAAAGTTTGCTGATCCGGTTAGTAAGATGATCAAGAAGGCCTTCATCGACTGGCAGGCGGATCTTGCATTTGATTTCCATGAGTTTCAGCCAACGAGAAGGGAGTTTTCAGGAATCGGAACCAATGGAGCATCAACCGCGTATGATGTATTGTTTCTGCCCTCAGGCTATCTGAATATTCCTGAAGGTTTAAGAAGGGCATCCCGTGATATCTTCCAGAGGGAGGCGGAGCTGGCACTGGATGAACACGGTTACACACACAATTTCTATTTCACGGCGAATGTATCAGGAGACGGTATAATCCTCAACAAGGGAGCACAGAGTCCTCATTCAAGTTCCACCTCCTATGCGCTCTCCAATGCCATATCAGTGCTTGTGGAAACGAGAGGGATCGGACTGGGGCGCACCTCTTTTCCCCGACGGACACACAGCTCTTACATTGTTGCCAGCTCTTTCCTCGGGAGTGCGCTGCGCCACAAGGATGAAATTCAGGGTATCGTTGCCGGTGCGAGGGAAGCCACAATAGCAGCAACGGAAGAGATCGCAGTTCTCAACGAGCCATCGATTTACAATACCGGGGTGAATTTTATAGATCTGTCAAACGGAGAGCTCATCACCCTTGACCTCAAAATCAGGGATGCCGAAAATTTGACCTCCACCTTAACCCGTCCCAGACCGGAAGGCTATCTGCTTGAGGGAATCTGCATAAGGGAAGCAGAGATTCTTTCACTCCTGGGGCTGGATGTTCAACAGATAGCAAAGAGAAAGAGATACAGGGTTGAGAGCTTTGTTATCAGAAAATACGAAGAGTCTGACGCAGAATGGGAAAAGATAAATACTGTTGATGTAACCGCAGATTTGATAAATCAGAAGAAAATCTTCCCCAAAGGTTCATATTACGTTGATCTGCATCAGAAGAATGCCAATTATGCAATTTCCGTTCTTGAGCCTGAATCACTGAACGGGTTTGTATCATACGGGGTTACCCCGACTGCAGCGGGTGATACGCTCAGCGTTCACAGAGTAATACTAAAATGAAAACCACATACTAAACCAAAAAACTACTATCAAAATGAAGAAAGCATTTACAATTCTGTTGTTTCTTTTCTTCTGTGCCATGGCAGGTGCCCAGGTCAGGGGAAGAGTTACGGATGGTGACAGGAATGAACCCTTTGCCGGGGTCACTGTACAGGTTAAGGGAACACAAAGGGGTACCTTTACTGATTCCTCGGGAATGTTCTCGATCAATGCCGATGAAGGAGAGACACTCACCTTTTCCTTTATCGGGTACAAATCTGTTGAGCAACTGATTACAGGAACGGGAAGCATCAATATTGTGCTGTATCCGGAGGAGACATTGCTTGATGAGATCGTTGTTGTCGGTTACGGGGTTCAGAAGAAGAGTGATGTCACCGGGTCAGTGGCATCAGTCAGTCCCGAGACTCTTGAAAGCCGCCCCAGTGCAAACCTGATCCAGTCACTTCAGGGGTCGGTTGCCGGGCTAAGCATCAGTATCACCGGTTCAAATGCAGAGGGCTCCGCCACTACAACCCGCATCAGGGGCAGTCGTTCCATAACGGCATCAAATGCACCGCTGGTAATACTCGACGGCGTGCCCTATTCGGGCAACTGGTCCGAGATCAACCCCAATGATATTGAGTCGATGGAAATCCTTAAAGATGCATCTTCATCAGCGATATACGGGGCGAGGGGCGCCAACGGGGTAATCCTCATACAGACCAAGAAAGGCAAAGACGGAGAGAAGGTGCTGGTCTCATATGATGCCAGCATTACCTCGTCAACTGCCATCAATATACCAAAGATGATGGATGGACCAACATTTGGGGCCTACAAACTTGAGGCAGGGCTGGTGCATACCTTAACGGAGGCTGAGATGTATGCCCAGAACCTGACAACTGACTGGATTGATCTGGCACTCAGAACCGGGTTTAATCAGCAGCATAACCTTTCTATGAGAGGGTCAGGCAACAACTCCAGGTATTTTATCTCCGGCAACTACGCCTCAAACAAGGGAATTGCGAAAAATGATGATTTCAGCCGTATCACTCTTCGCATCAACTTTGACCAGACCGTAAACAAATACATAACCATTGGCACCAGTACCCAATACGGGTTTTATGACAGAAGCGGCAATGCAGCCGATTTTGATGATGCCTTCACAATGAACCCGCTGGGCAAAGCCTATACTGAATCAGGTGACCTTCGTCTTTCCACCTGGGAGGATGCAAGCTATTCAAGGAACCCACTAAGCAGTCTGAATGATGTCAATGTCAATCATAAAAATGTGCTGGTCTCGAATAACTACATAGATATCAATCTCCCCATCAAAGGGTTAACCTATAAATTAAACACCGGTTACACGTACCAGACGCAGACTGAGCAGAATTATCAGGGGCTGAATACCTACGAGGGACTGCTGAGCAACGGTGTGCTGGAGATATCAAACAACTACCAGGTTGACTGGTTGGTGGAGAACATACTCTCTTATACCAGGTCGTTCGGTAAGCACAATCTGTTTCTCACCGGGCTCTATTCAGCACAGGGATACAAACAGGAATCCAACGGTATTGAGGCAACAGGCTTCCCCAGTGACGTGATGACATTCTATCAGCCTGACAAGGCCAGTTTTATGGATCCCAATGCTTCACAGGATAAGTCCAGTCATCTCTCCCAGATGTTAAGGGCCAACTACGGATATGACAGCAGATATCTGCTTACAGCCACGGTAAGACGTGACGGTTTCTCAGCTTTCGGAGCTGACCGGAAGTATGGTATTTTCCCCTCACTGGCACTGGGATGGAACGTTACTAATGAATCTTTCATCAGGGATACACAATTCAATGAGATTGTAAATAACCTGAAGCTAAGAGTCTCATGGGGGAAAAACGGCAACGAAGCCATCTCACCCTATGCAAGCCTTCCAAATCTCAGAAGCCTCGACTACCTGTCAAGTGATCACAGTCCGCTGTTCGGATTTTACCCCTCAAGGCTGGCATCAGCATTACTGGGATGGGAAACAACGACATCGACAAACTTCGGGTTTGACTTTGGGCTCCTTAATGACCGCATTACAGGTTCATTTGATTTTTATCTTTCGAGGACCTTCGATCTGTTGCTGTCAAGGTCAATTCCTCCGATCAACGGTGCCAGTGAGATACTTGAAAACATAGGCCAGACAAAAGGCAACGGAATTGATTTTCAGATATCTTCTGTAAACATTGACAGTGACCGGTTTAAGTGGTCAACCAGCCTGAGCTTCGTACAGAACAGGACTGTGCTGGTCGATGTCGGCTTATACGGAGAAGACGGCGAGCCGATAGATGATATCGCAAGTGAGTGGTTTATCGGGCATGATGTAAGCGTAAACTATGACTATCTCTTTGGAGGCATCTGGCAGGAGGGTGAATCCACCGATACGGATAAGACTCCCGGCTTCATAGAGTATGTTGATGTCAATGAAGACGGTGATCTGACACCTGAAGATGACAAGCAGATTATAGGCAGGAGAGCGCCCTTTTTTACCGCGGGCCTAAATAACACATTTACTTATGGGAATCTCTCTCTCTCAGTCTTTGTGAACGGGGAGGTTGGTGAGACAAGACCAAACTATCTGCTTACGCCAATGACGCTCTCGTACAGGCAGAATCAGATTAACAGGGAGTTCTGGACTCCACAGAACCCTATTGAAACATTTCCGGCCAACATTCCTGACGGGTCAGTGAACGTAAGAAGGATGAACTTTTACGAGAGGACTGATTTCCTAAGGATTCAGGATATCACTCTTGCCTACATGTTTGACGGTGGCCTTATCAGCAAAGCCGGCTTGTCGAGGCTTGAGGTTTACGGGAGTGTGAGGAACCTTTATACTCTTACCAACTGGTCAGGACTGGATCCGGAATTCAATGCAACGGGAACGGTACAGAGAGCCATACCTCAGACAAGGCAATTCACATTCGGAATAAGGACAAGTTTCTAATCTCTAAACTGCTGAAAAAATGAAAAAGATAGTATACTTTATGATAATGGCTTCTGTCCTTGCAATCTCCTCTTGCAGTGAGGATTTTCTGACAGAAAAACCGGTGGATGACATCTTTGCAGAAAACCTTCTGATAAACAACAGCGGTTTTCAGAATATGCAGAACGCTATGTTTGCATTGGTCAGGGATGAGTATGACCGTGGTGACAGGTACTATGGCGGGACCTCCTTTGGCAGCATACCCTTTACCAAACACACTCTTTTCAGTGCCGGTGCTGACAATTCCTGGGGTAATAACCGTCACACCAATTTCAGGCACATAAGTTTTCCGAAGAATATTACGGACATGGAGGATGTAATACCGTTCCAGGCTGTTTTCGAGTGGCTCTACAAGGCCATTAACACTTCAAACATGATTATTACGCGTGCGGAAAATCCGGACATTGACTGGCAGGGCAGTTCTGCAGAGGAAGATTTGCAGAACAAGAACACCGTTATTGCCAATGCCAGACTGGTGAGGGCGTGGGCCTACAGGCATCTGACATATGCCTTTGGGGCTGTTCCTCTCTCCACGGAAGAGATAACGGGCAGCAATTACAGAACTGACTGGGAAAGAACGCCCGTTGCCGACATTCGTGTTGTTATGGAGCAGGACCTGCTCTTTGCCATTGACAATCTTCCATTGAGAACACTCAACAACACGGTACCGTCAGGCGCAGTGGCCCGCCATTACCTGGGAGAGCTTTACCTGGCCATGGGCAGACCCGGAGATGCAAAATCAATCCTGCAACCTCTTGTTGAGGGTTCTGAGTACTCTCTGATGACGGAAAGATTCGGCAAGAATGCGTCCAATCCGGGTCATGCATTTATAGATGTTTTCCGTTCACCGCTCTTTTCAGACGGCAACCTTGAGGTCCTATGGGCATTTCCCAATACAGAGCCTGAGAATGCAGCATCAGGCTATTCTCCCAACATTTTCATGAGAAACATGTGGAGGAACTACTACTCCAGCCTCTCTGACATAAGCAAGTTGAGCCATCCTGATTATCCGGGGCAAACCATCAAGCTATTCTGGTCACTAAATGGCGGCAAGGGAGCAGGGCGACTTGCCATCTCACTGGGGGCTTTTAATCTATACAAGTTTAAAGAGCAGGATACCATTGATGTCAGATATGATGATCATTCGTTTGTTTGGCATCTCTATTTCCTGAACACGGACAACCAGGTATATGAGGTTCTGAAAAGCGATGCGAGTCTGATAAACCTCAAGCCCAACTCCAAGATGAGTGATGATACTGACCCTACCATAAAGCAGTATAACTGGCCTTCTACAAAAAAGTGGGACTATATCAATCCCATTTTTGAGCAGGCCGATGCTGACAATGCTTACAATGATATAGTTTACCTGCGTCTGGCAGAGACATATCTTCTTTATGCCGAGGCCATGTTTAAACTCGGACAGGGCGGAGAGTTCTGGTTGAACAAAATCAGGGAGCGTGCCCTGGCAGTCCCAATCGATGCCTCCGAAATGAGTATTGACATGATACTTGATGAGAGAAGCCGCGAGCTCATCACTGAAGAGCACAGAAGACATACATTGGTCAGACTAAGCCAGGAAAACGGAGCTGATGAGAGGCTTGCGTCCAATATCTTCAAGACAAGGGTAAGAACCTACAACGAGGTTTCAGGCCGCGAAGTAAGAGGGATGTGGGATGATGAAACACCTGTCTTGCTTCCGATACCGCAGGCCTTCATCAATGCAAATTCAGGAAGGGTGATCCAACAGAACCCCGGATACTAGTTTATGACTGCTATTGGATTCATACTCTGTATTGCATTCATAGCTGTTACAGCCATACTGCTCTACAGGAGGTTTAACCCGCAGGGTGTTCTGATCTTCGCAGGATTGTCTATGATCAGTATTGCGGCTGCTATGGGGCTCAACCCCATAGCAGTCTCAAAACCCTCCGGCAGTTTCATATTCGATATCGTCCAGGTAATCGATGACGGCTTTGTGGGCAACATAACAAGGATAGGCATGATGATCATGACAATCGGGGGTTATGTAGCGTTCATGAACAGGATAAAGGCCACCGACTCTCTTGTTTATATAGCGATCAAGCCTCTGGGTTTTTTCAGGAAGTATCCTTATCTGGCATCAGTGATTGCTATTCCCATAGGTCAGATACTGTTTATGACAATACCCTCCGCAGCAGGCCTCGGACTTCTCCTGGTAGCTTCCTTTTATCCGGTTCTGGTAAGCCTGGGATGCAGCAAACTGACAGCTCTTTCGGCCATTGCTGCGGCAACGATTTTTGATCAGGGCCCGGGGTCGGCAAATACTGCCATGGCGGCTTCCCTTATTGGAAAATCAAATATGGAGTACTTTGTCTCTGATCAGCTTCCTCTGGTAATTCCTACTACAATCGTGGTAATGACGCTCTATTACTTCAGCAACAGGTATTTTGACAAGAGAGACCTGAAGAGAGGCCAGGAAGCAGTCGTCACTGAAAGCGGGCAGACAAAAAAGCCGGATGTGCCATTGATTTATGCCATTCTTCCCATGTTGCCACTCCTCCTTCTTGTGATTTTCTCTGATTATGTAGGACTGGTTGATATTCATCTCAGCACGACTGTGGCTATGCTCTTCTCTCTGATTGTATCAGTTATTTTTGTGATGATTTTCACGAGAAACTTCCGCAGTGTCATGGATATGCTTGACAGTTTCTGGAAAGGGATGGGATCAGTTTTCAGTACGGTTGTTACTTTGATAGTGGCGGCAGAGATCTTCTCCAAAGGACTTATCGGACTGGGGTTCATTGACACTCTGGTATCGGGATCGACACATCTGGGTTTTTCAGGGGCTGTCATTTCAATCTTCATTACCATACTCGTTTTCCTGGCTGCCATGCTTATGGGAAGCGGCAATGCTGCATTCTTTTCATTCGGGCCCCTCATTCCCGACATTTCCGGGAGGCTGGGAATGACAGCTCCTGAAATGATACTGCCCATGCAGCTTTCAGCAAGCATGGGCAGGGCAACCTCGCCTATTGCGGGAGTAATAGTTGCTATAGCAGGAGTAGCAGGAGTATCACCTGTAGAGCTTGCAAAGAGAAACATGCCACCACTGATCGGGGGACTGGTCGTATTGCTGGTGTTTCACTTCGTTATTTAAAAAGAATTATTCATGACATACCTGTTAAAAGGCGGAGATGTTTATGCTCCGGAAAAGCTTGGAAAGAAGGATATCCTGATCATAAACAATCAGGTTGTTGCCATCGAAGATTCATTGTCGGTCAGTGAGCTTTCCCCCACAGTTATTGATGTGGGTGGCAAAACTGTATGTCCGGGGTTCATAGATCAGCATGTTCATATAACCGGGGGTGGGGGTCAGTTCGGATTCTCCTCATTTATCCCTGAGCTCTTTGCCGGTAATCTGCTTGCCGTTGGCACAACAACTGTCATGGGCCTTCTGGGAACTGACGGTTTTGTCAAGGAGCTGAGCACCCTGTACAGCAAGGCAAAAGCCCTTGATGCAACGGGCGTTACGGCCTATATGCTGACCAGTTATTACGGGTTGCCTGAAAAAACTCTGTGCGGCTCCGTTGCGGAAGACCTGATCTTTATTGACAAGGTGATCGGGTGCAAACTGGCTATCAGTGACGACAGATCGTCCTTTCCGACAATTCATGAGTTACTGAGACTGATAAACCAGGTCAGGCTGGGCGGATTTACTTCCGGTAAAGGCGGCATCCTGCACATTCACCTTGGGGCTCTGGAATCAAGGATTGATGACCTTCTGACTATCGCTGAAAAATATCCGACCCTTATCTCCTACATTTCTCCGACACACTGTTCACGTACGGAGAGACTGTTCAGTGACTGTATCAAATTCGCGAAAGCCGGGGGTATGATTGATATATCAACAGGGGGTACAACGTTTACCAACCCTCACAAGGCAGTTAAGATTGCACTTGATGCGGGGGTCCCGCTTGACAAAATAACATTTTCAAGTGACGGCAGGGGAGGAGTTAAAAGAGAGAACCCGGCAACGGGTGAGATAACCTATACCCCGGCACCGCTGGACCTGAACCTGAAAGAGATGGTCAGCCTGGTACGAAATGATATCCTGCCCCTGGAGGATGCACTGCAGCTTATAACAACCAATCCGGCCAGGAACATGAAGATAAAGAAGAAGGGAGCTCTCCGGCCTGGTTATGATGCAGATATTGTTGTTCTCACAGATCAGCTGGAGATCGACAGGGTCATTTCCATGGGGGTCCTTCGGGATATTAGCCAGGTTCACTGACCAGGGAATGAATTATTAAGTACATTCTATACCAACAAATATGAAGATGTCATTTTCAAAAGGGCTGATAATCCTTGGAACAGCATTAATAATGCTGATTACCTCAGAATGCAGAAACACAACTGGAGAGAAACGGGATGAACCTGAGCAGGGTGTTCTGACTTTCAATGCATTGCCACCTGTTGATAAAGGGGCTATAAGGGTTCACTACTATATTCCTGAAGGAAAAATCTCGGAGATGCCCCTGCAGTTCATTATGCACGGAGCAGGCAGAAATGCCGACGATTATCTTGAAGGGTGGAAGGCCAAGGCGGATGAGTACGGAGTTATAATAGTGGCACCGGAACTCAGTAAGGACTCATTCAGCTCTAACGAGTACATCGGTGGAATGTTTCTGACACCGGAAGGTAAGATATCTGATCCGGAGGCAACAACATTCTCGTTGCCAGACAAGATTTTTGAGTTTATAAGGGAGGAACTGCAGCTTGAAAACAGCAATTACAACATATACGGTCATTCGGCAGGAGGTCAATTTACTCACAGGTTCATGCAGTTTTATGACAGCCCCTATGTTGACAGAGCGGTTGCAGCCAATGCAGGATGGTACACATTTCCCGATGATGCGGCAGACTATCCATATGGCATAAGGGGATTATTTTCCAACAGCGACAGCCTGCGAAAATCATTTTACGGTGATGACCTGACAGTACTGCTTGGAACTGCTGATACTATCAGGGATAAGGACTTGAGACAGACTCCTGAAGCAGATCTGCAGGGACTCACCAGACTGGCCAGGGGAGAACGCTTCTTTGACTACAACAAAGCCACGGCTGACAAAGCGGGGCACACGTTCAGATGGCAAAAAGTTTACGTTCAGGGATCAGGGCATGATCACACCTTGATGTCACCGGCCGCCGCAGATATTCTCTATGGTAACAGGGAGAGAAGTACAGGAAAATAAATCACAGGGAGATGGGGGAAGAAATCACCTGACGGATTGACAATGAGTAAAAACCTCTGTAACTGCAAAGCATGAAATTCAAGAACAACAAGTGGCTGACGATTGGCGGATTACTTATTGCAGGAATCCTCATTGGCAATTTCACCATGGAGGACCCGGGTAATAAACTGGGGATAGCTGTTCTGATATTTATCGGGGGACTCTGGGTGACCGAGATAATACCGCTGGCCGTTTCCGGCCTGCTGGTGCCTGTCATAGCTGTTCTCTTCAATGTTTTTAATGCCCGGGAGGCACTGGCGCACTTTGCTCATCCGGTAATCTTCATATTTATCGGCGGTTTTGCACTGGCGGCTGTATTGAATGAGCACGGACTTGACCGGTGGCTTGCCGGCAATTTGATTCACCTTGCCAAAGGGAGGAAATGGGTCGCAATAGCGTCAATCCTTGGTGCCACTTCTTTACTCTCCATGTGGATGAGCAATACTGCCACGGCAGCAATGTTTCTTCCTATCGGCATGTCACTTATTGACAGGAAATATCCGAGGGCCCGTACGTTTGTGATACTGGGTATAGCTTTCGCCGCCAGTATAGGAGGGATCAGCACCGTGATCGGCAGCCCTCCAAACCTTATTGCAGCAGGGGCTTTGAATATTGATTTTGCCACCTGGTTCAAATTCGGGTTTCCGGTTACTTTGATGCTTTTCCCGTTACTGCTCTTTACACTCAAGGTTGTAATCCGGCCTGAGAAGGAGTTTCATCTCAATGAGATGGAGAGGCAAAAACATGACTGGAGCAGGAATCAGACCTGGGCCGCTGCTTTTTTCTTCATGATAGTCGTTCTCTGGATAGGGTCCAAGCCTATCGGAGACCTGATGAAGATCGATAACTTTGATGCAATTGTGGGTGTTCTGGCTGCGGCTCTGGCACCGGTGTTCGGACTCACCACCTGGAATAAGCTTCAGGGTTCAATCAACTGGGGGATACTTCTGCTGTTTGGAGGCGGCTTATGCCTGAGTGCTCTTCTGTCAGAGACAGGCACCTCTGCCATGATTGCCGCCAGCATTCTCAGAAATATCAATGCCGGACAGGGACTGTTGCTGATATTCCTGGCGGTAATATTTATCATCGGCCTTACGGAGATATCAAGCAATACCGGTGCTGCAGCCATCACCATCCCCATAATGATGGAAGTGGCAATGCAGTTCAATCCTGAGTTTGTTCTGCCAATGGTAATGGCTATAGGAATAGGGGCCAACTGTGCTTTCATGCTCCCAGTCTCCACGCCCCCGAATGCCCTTGCCTATGCAACCGAAGAGGTAACCGTTAAAACAATGATCAGGGCTGGAGTCCTTCTTGATCTGCTGGCCATACCCATTATCTGGTTCTGGGTTACAAAAAGCCTCATTTTTTAGTTCTGCACCACAACCGGCATCCAAAACAGCAGGGTGCGGATTTACATATAATATGACCTGGACCGGTCACTTGTCAGAGCTTCAGTTTGATGCTTATTTTTGCAAGCAGTGCTGTCAGCCCGGCCATCAGGAGCGCCCATGCGATTGATCCGATGATCACTATCAGCGGCTCTGACGACTGCTTGTATATCAGCACCGGGACGGCTGACATCCAGATGGCGTGGTAGAGAATATCGGGAGCGAGGTAGGTGGTCAGCGAATGCCGTCCTGCCGGCCTGACAAATGCCGCCCATCGTGTCATGCCCTTCATATCTGCCAGCCAGAAGATCACCGCAAATACAAAGAAGCTGATCCCGCTGCAGATCATTCCCCAGCTGGGAGTAGCCTGGATCTTTGATATCAGGAACCAGTTTCTCAGGATGAATCCGATGGCCAGTGAGAGAAACCCCAGGGTTACAAGTATCATAAGAATGCGCTCATTGCCGGGTTCTTTCATTTTCCTTATCATGATACCTGCCAGCATACCAGTAAGTACTATCAGGGGGACGTTTCCCTGGATAATAATTCCCAGGGCCGGTCTGGCGGGATCGAGGAAGCTTAACACGCCTGAGGCATCGAGAATATTTACGGCCAGGAAGACGATGACGGCAGTTGCCGTCCCGGTTATTGAATCACGGGTAACAAGGTAGATGAGTGATGCGACGAGATATCCCCATCCTATCAGTCCCAGTATTCCCCACCAGCCGGCTATCATCCAGCCCGGGTCTTCTGCGGTGCCGGACCTGAAGATTATTGCCAGGAAGATGAGTGCTGCAATGCCGGCAGCTCTCATTAACAGGAATAACAGGTTGTATCTT
>Ga0116164_10001364_pt1 | contig 18549 bp, 18 predicted proteins | sample AD_UKC109_MetaG_FD_89888 | JGI IMG/M metagenome (GOLD analysis project Ga0116164, IMG submission 89888) | Active sludge microbial communities of municipal wastewater-treating anaerobic digesters from Hong Kong - AD_UKC109_MetaG | ecosystem: Engineered > Bioreactor > Anaerobic > Digestate... | reverse complement strand
TCTTATCCATGACAAAGGGAAGACCGTGTTCCTTGACAGACCGTTTGCGAAGTTCTTCTATCAGTCCGGGGATATCGATCATCCCCGGGCACACCGTGGTGCATCTGCGGCACCCGATACACAACTCGTTAAAGTCTTCAAATTCTTCCATGCCGCTCATGAAAGCGGTCAGGATGGTCCCGATCCCCCCCGCATAGGTGTGCCCCCCGTACACATGCCCCCCCACCAGCGCATAGACGGGACAGACATTGAGGCAGGAACCGCACCGTATGCACTGATATATCTCCTTAAAGGTATCGTCACGGGCGGCGGCGAGTCTCCCGTTGTCGAGGAGGATGCAATGTACCTCCCTGATAGCTTCTTCCCATCTGCCGTTCCGTTTGATCATGACAGGGGTGGGACCGGATATGAGGCTCATGTAACTTGTCATGAGCTGAGCGGTTGCGCTTCTGGGAAGGAGTCGAAGGATGGGTGTCGCGTCCTGCAAGGTGGGTATAAGTTTCTCGTACCCAATGATAACGACATGAATCGGTGGAAGTGTCGTGACGAGCCTGGCGTTTCCCTCATTCGTGACGAGACCGATCGCTCCGTTTTCCGCTATGCCGAAATTCGCTCCGGTTATCCCCATATCCGCGTTGAGAAACTTTTCCCTCAGGGCAACCCTGGCTGTTTGAACCATGAAGGCGATGTCGGGTTCTATCGATCTGTCCAACTCACGGGAGAAATATTCGGAGACTTGGTAGCGGTTCAGGTGTATCGCGGGCATCACCATGTGTGAGGGCTTGTGACCGGCAAGAGAAATAATCCATTCGCCGAGATCCGTTTCCTTGACCCCGATGCCTGCTTCCTCAAGGGCCGGGTTGAGATCCACCTCTTCCGAGGCCATCGATTTCGACTTGACGATGTTGCGGACACCTTTTTCCCTGCAGAGATTCAGGATATATCCTTTGAGATCGTCGCCCGTCTCTGCTCTGAATACCGTGACACCGCGCCTGGTTGCTTCCTCTTCAAATCTGTCGGCTATTTCTTCGATATGTTCGACTGCATGGAGTTTCATTACTTTAAGATTCTCACGGAGCGCCTCCACATCCTCGACATTTTCGAGGGCCTTTGCGCGGGCCAGGGGGTATGCTTCCGCAAATCGACCCAGAGCGTCCCGCAATACTTCGTCATTCAGTTTTGCATGTATTTCTCTTTTCAGATTGCGCCGTCTTGCCATTACGCCGCACCTCCGTCCATCTCCTCATCAACGGCAATGACGACCAGTCTGACGGGGCCGTGAACACCGATAGTCAATACCCGCTCTATGTCGGCCGTGCGGCTTGGACCGGTAATCCAGGAGATGTATCCCCCGGTAAAAAATCCGGATATGATACGGAGTGCGTCTTCGACACCGGGGACAATGTTACGGATTTCCAGGAAGGCTATGTGCAAAGGTGGAAGCGTAGAGACGAGACGGGTCTCGATCGCCAGTGCATCCTGGCAGACGCTCCCGCATTCCGCAATGCCGAATTCGACGCCGGATATTCCGATATCGGTGGTACCGATGTGTTCGGCGATTTCATCCTGTTTTGCATGGACGGTGACGCCAGCATCTCTGAGTTCATTCACAATTCCGGATGCATCAATCAATGGACATGGCACCAGGGCAACAGATCGTGCACCCGTTTTCTTGACGATATCAAGAATAATGTCTCCTGCCTCGTCCGCCCTTGGTATGCGGAATACTTCGGTCGAAACATTCTTGGCACGAGCTTCAAATTCCCCGAACAGATGACTTCCGGATGTATCGGCAGGCAGGTGATCCCGCCAGGTATCGCAGGTTCTCTTCACAACCGTTTATCCTCCATACCGTGTATCATACTCATACTGTATCCGTACCGGTAACTGTGTGGCACAACATTACCCCAAGCCAGCACTGAATGACACCCCATATCATGTATCGCCAACACTTACCATGTATAGATCATCATAATTTTCAAGTCATAGTGATGCATTTCTCATGTACCGTTCAAAGAACGGTTTTCCCGATTCTATCAAATAGTAAGGAAAGCACCTCCCTTACGACATTGGATGAGGCGCTTTCCCATTATCATATATTTCCAGATCAAGATGCAGGGCAGATCGCTATCCCGCCCAGTAAGTTAATATGCACCGAACACGAGCGTAGGCAGCCACGTAATAATTTTCGGGAATACGGTAATAAGGAACAGTCCCACCAACTGAAGGATGACAAAAGGAATAATCCCTTTATAAACGTTCATCATTGTATATCCCTCGGGGGCGGCCCCCTTGAAGTAGAAGAGGGCATATCCGAATGGTGGCGTCAGAAATGAGGTCTGGAGGTTGACACACATGAGCAGGGAGAACCACAGGGGATCGAATTCGAGTTCCAGCGCGATTGGCAGAAATATCGGTACGGTAACAAGAAGAATGGCGGCCCAGTCAATAAATGCCCCCATGATAAATACGATGACCATCATGATAAAGAGGGCGAGCCATCTGTTGATGCCACTCCCCACCAGAAGGTTGGAGACCACGTCACCTCCTCCGGCCCCCAGAAAGACAGAGGCAAAGAATTTTCCGCCTATAAAGAGCATCATAACCATGGAGGTGACCTTTATGGTCTGATAGCCTGAAGTTTTTACAACCTCCCAGTTGAGCTTACGCCGTATCAATGCGAGAAGCACAGCTCCCAACGCACCCATGCCGGCGGCTTCGGTAGGTGTTGCAACACCGCCAAGGATGGAGCCCATGACGATCAGGATGAGCGACAGGGGAGGGATAAGAGACTTGAGGGTCATACCCCATTTTTGGGCGGTAGTATATTGTGAAGCTTCTTCCTTGGTAATGGGTGGTCCAAGATCGGAATTTATTTTGCACCGTATGATGATATAGGCAAAATACAGTCCCGCGAGAAGCAGACCGGGGAATATGCCACCGGCAAAGAGCATGCCAACCGATGTTTCCTTCATGCCTGTCAGCCCCCCGTACACGACCATCATGATGCTTGGAGGGATGAGTATGCCAAGGGTACCCGCCGCGCAGATAACACCTGCGGTAAGTTCCTTCTGATACCCCTTGTTGAGCATTGCAGGGCTTGCGAGCAGGGTCATGGCAACAACCGATGCCCCGATGATTCCGGTAGAGGCGGCGAAGATGGTACAGACGACAACAACCGCCAAAGCCAACCCTCCCCTGATACCGCCGAGAACGACATACATGGAATCGAACAGCTCCTCCGCAACCCCGGATCGATCGAGAACCTGAGCCATGTAGATAAACAAAGGAATCGCGACAAGAGTATAGTTGTTTGTCAATCCCCAGCAGATGTTCGCAAAGATATCAAATTGAGCGGGTATGTTAAATCCGTTTGAGATCAGTCCAAACACAGCGGATATGAACATAAGGGTATACGCCAGAGGATGCCCCAAAACGATACAAACAATAAGCATACCGAACATAGTGATTGCAAATATTTCAGGAGACATTATTTATCCTCCTTTGCTATCGTTTTCAGCTGCCGTATCGTCTTGAGAAGGTTGGAGACATCCTGGAGCAGAAGAAAGAAAACACCCAGCGCCATTAAATCCTTATACGGCCATATATAGGGTGCCCAGCTCGTCCAGTTTTTTTCCAGATATCCCGTACTGGTTATGCCGAAGAGTGTCGTCCATATAAGAAGACCAATAAGAACAGGTAGAGAAATGATGAGATGGTTCAATATCTTGATTATCAGCTGCGTCTTCAACGGCATGCGGGTGACAAAAACATCAACCTTCACATGCCCGTCATAGTGGTCCATATAAGAAAGACCGAACATATAATGCATGCCGTAGATGAACATGGTCACTTCAAAGCCCCATATCGTCGGCCTGTTGAACCCATATCTCATGAATACTTCATAAACGACAACGAAGAGGAGCGGTATGATAAGTAACGAAGCGATATTGCCCTGTTTCTCAACAAGCCAGTCAATCCCGCCTGATATTCTGTCAATCATAATAGTACCTCACTGGTGGTGCGTCTGCCTTGTATACATATTTTAAAAGATTCCCCCCTCCCCTTTAATGAGGAAGGGGGAAATGATGAATTCCATTCAATAGGTATCAGCAACAACGTGCATGCCACCATCACGCGCCGCATCTATCTACGGTTATTGATAATGTTTTCCCTTGAGATACATTTCTCTGGGCCAGGGAGCCACACCGGACTTCATCTCCCTCCAATCTGCGTAATCGTTCTTGAAGGCTTCTTGAGATTCAAGCATCTTCTTGACATCGGGATTCTTTGCGGCAAGTTCATCCATGTATTTGAAAGACTGTTTCGCAAATTCGTTCATGGCCTCATCGGTCATCTTCACAAATTCAACCTTTTTCTTGAAAAGCTCGATGGCCTTTGCGTTCAGGTTCTGAATCCACCACAGGCTCCAGGCCTGGGTTTCCTGGGCACAAATCTTGACAATCCATTTCAGGTCTTCGGGCAGACCGGCCCATTTTTCCTTGTTAATGAAGAGGGCGCATTGAATCCCCGGTTGATGGACGCCGGGTTCAATAACGTATTTTGTGATATCGTCAAAGCCCATGGGATAATTCATGGCGGGGGAAGAAAACTCGCCGGCATCAATGACTCCTCGCTCCAGGGCAAGATAAATTTCTCCACCGGGAAGCGGAGAGACGGAGGCGCCCATCCTGTTCAGGATGTCCATGTACCAGCCCACGGTCCTGATCCTCATACCCTTGAAATCAGCCATGGTTGAGGCCTTTTTGTTCGAAGCCAGCCCAAGTTCCTGGTCACACTGACCGGCAGGGAATGCAACCATGTTGTAACGGCCGTACAGTTCGTCCATCATTTCGGCGCCACCCCGCTCATAGAGCCAGATGTTATACCCTTCAGCATCAAGGCCGAATGGCGTTGATGCCAAGGCGACGAAGGCTTCGTTTTTCCCCTTCCAGTAACCGGGCCAGTCATGCCCGCAGTCGGCAGATCCCTTGCTGACAGCATCGAAGCACTGCATGGCGGGAACAAGCTCACCAGCCGAGAATACCTTGATATTCAGGCGGCCACCGGAGGCAAGGCGAACACTGTCAGCAAAATGGACACAGATATCGTAGAAGAGGAGCCCTTTGGACCAGGGCATGACCATCTTCCAGTTAATCTTGTCTGCTGAAACGTCTACGTTGAGTTTCTTAACGGCTTCGTGCCTTTGATCAATACCGAACTTTTCACGCTTTGCGGCCGTAGAAAGGGTAGCCGTAAAACAAATAATGAGTACTAAGCTCAACAATACGGTTAAAGCTTTTTTCATTTTTCTCCTCCTTTTTTTATCAATGGAAAAACGTATCGAAGAGTTCAACCTACTTCTGTAACCCCATCACCCCCCTTCTCTGCGAATAGTGTGCGGCAGTATCTCTGCGTCCACCAAAGAGGGGAAGGTTGAAAAACAATACAATCGCAAGGAACGTTAGATCGATAGGAGCTATTCGTCAGATCAGAACAGTAAGATGGGACCATACCCCCCAATATGGTAATACCACTGCTAACACAAAGGGAAACCGGGGTCAAGAAAAAATTCAATGCGGGTAGCTCATCCCATCCGATTTCAAATAATTATTTGATTTTTATAGGATAATTAATTTTAATTCTTGATTGCCTGCTTTACGTATTAATGATATTGTGAAAATTCATTAGATCATTTAATGGTCTGACCATTAGGTCATAAAATGCCTGCCTCCGCATTTAATTAATGCATTTACAGATAATATAATGTATGAATTTGTAGCGCACCGAAACAGGAAGGATTGACGAATATGAAACTCTCTCCAATCAAACCGAAACGAATCTCCGACCAGGTCTTTGATCAGCTGCAGGATTTCATTCTCCGCGGAAAGTTGAATCCGGGTGAGCGAATCATGTCGGAACGGGAACTCTCCACCGCCTTCGACGTAAGCCGCACGTCTGTTCGGGAGGCGATCAACAGACTCACAACCATGGGGTTTCTCGAACAGAGGCAGGGGCGCGGCACGTTTGTCAGTCTTCCCTCATTCGAGAAAAAGAATGCGCTCGCTGTCGTGATGCAGGGGAAACACGTATCCCTTGAAGATCTCCTTGAGGTACGCATGGGGCTTGAATGTAACGCGACCTATCTCGCTGCCGAGCGGGCAAACGAAAAAGACATCTACCTCATGCGACAGAGCGTAAAAATACTGGAAGAGTCAACCGAAAAGGGGATTATGAATGCGGATGCGGACGTATCATTCCACATGGCAATAGCATATGCCACGAGAAACTCCGTACATATCCAGATCATGAGGGACCTGTATGATTATCTCCGCGTCGGCATTACGGAGAACCAGTACCACCTACTCGATGGTGCCAACGAGATGAAAGAGATTGTCAAGCAGCATATCCAGATCACCGACATGATCGACAAACACGATCCGGAACTCGCATACCAAGCCATGTTTTCCCATCTCCGCTTCTGCCTGGATTTCGTCAAGACCAAGAAGCAGAGCATGGCACAGGCATAAATCCTACCGGACTCTTAACGGACCCTTGTGTTGCGGCTCACCGCATCATCGTAGAGATCCCCGCCCTTCGTATCATTGATGACGATCAACGGAAAATCCTTTATCTCCAGGCGCATGATTGCCTCGGGTCCGAGATCCTCGTAGGCTATAACTTCCGCCTTTGTTATGCATGAGGACATGAGGGCGGCAATACCCCCCATGGCACCGAAATAGACGGCCTTGTATTTCATAATTGCCGCTTTAACCTCATCGGATCGTTTTCCCTTACCGATCATTCCTCTCAGCCCTGCCCGCATCAGTTCGGGGGCGAAGGCATCCATCCGGTAGCTCGTCGTCGGTCCTATGGAGCCTATGATCCGACCGGGACCCGGGGGTGTAGGGGCCGCATAGAAAATCGTTTCTCCTTCAATTTTTATGGGAAAGTCCTTTCCTTCGGCCAGCAGGTTGAAGAGCCTCTTGTGCGCCGTATCCCTGCCGGTGATGATACTTCCGTTCAGGAGGACCCTGTCGCCGGTACGCAGGGCTTCACAGATTTCTTTCGTTATGGGTGTATGAATTGTAATCGGATTTTTCATTCGTATCTCAGATGGTAGCCTCTTTATGGCGCGCAACGTGGCACTGAATATTGACCGTCACCGGAAGGCTCGCGATATGGCAGGGCATCATCTCCACATGCACGGCAAGGGCGGTGGTGGTGCCGCCGTATCCCTGGGGACCGATGCCGAGTTTATTGATCTCCGTGAGCGTTTCCCCTTCGAGTTCCGACAGCCGTGCATCAAACCGGTTCGGTTCTCCCACGGGGCGAGCGAGTGCCTTTTTCGCGAGCAGCGCCGATTTTTCAATCGACCCCCCTATCCCCACTCCGACGATCACCGGCGGACACGGATTGGGCCCGGCCTGCTGCACCATTTGTACGATATGGTTCTTTATGCCCTCGAGACCCGATGACGGGAGCAGCATGACGGAACTGCTCATGTTTTCGCTTCCGCCCCCCTTCGGCATGGCAATAATATGTATCTTGTCCCCCGGAACGATCTCCGTGTGGATAATTGCGGGCGTATTGTCGCCGGTGTTCGCTCTCGTGATCGGATCGCAGACGGATTTCCTCAGGAAGCCTTCGGTGTACGCCCTCCGAACCCCCTCCTGTACGGCTTCGTTGAAATCGCCGCCCGTCACATGAACATCCTGCCCTATTTCCACGAATACGACCGCAAGACCGGTATCCTGACAAAGGGGGAGCGTCGTCTCTTTCGCTATCTGCGCGTTCTCAATAATCTTGTCGAGGGCATATCGGGCAAGCTCCTCATGTTCCGATTCTGCGGCTCGTCGAACGGCGGACAGGACATCTTCGCCAAGATCCGAACTCGCTTTGATGAAGAGATTCTTGACCATATCGGTAATGAGGGTAGTTGGTATTTCTCTGATGGTATCCATGATTCGGCCTTACATCCCACGGCGGAACTCGATGGCCTTTGTCATGGTCATCCGGTCCACATATTTCAGATCGCCCCCTATTGGAATACCGAAGGCTATCCTGCTGATCCTGACATCTTTCCCCTGCAGGAGCTTCGTGATGAGAAGGGCCGTCGACTCCCCTTGGACGCTCGGGTTGGTTGCCAGGATGACTTCCTTGATGCCGTTGTCGGATATCCGGTCTATCAATTCACGGAGCCGCAGGGATTCGGGTCCGATCCCGTCACCGGGCGAAAGAACACCGTGAAGCACGTGATACATTCCCCTGAATCCCCCGCTTTCTTCGATGGCAACAAGGGAATCCGGGTCTTCGACAACGCATATGACATCCCTGTCTCTCGCGGGGTCACCGCATATTTCACACACATCGCTTTCGGAGAGGTTGAAACAGATGGAACAGAACCGGATCTTTTTCTTAACTTCTATGATGCTTTCGGCAAGTCTGGTAGCATCTTGCTCGGAAGAATACAGGAGAAACGTAGCCAGTCGCGTAGCCGTTTTCTCACCTATTCCGGGAAACCTGGATAACTCTTTTATAAGACGCCGGATAGGAGGCGCGTAACCTGTCATATGTTGGGACCTTTCATTGTAACACCGTCAGAGTCAGTAGTATCGGCACAAGGAGCAACGCGGGGTTTACGGATCTGTAACGAGAAGATCAAAACCCAAAATCCGCAATGGGGCTACATCAGTCCGGGAATGTTGAAGCCGCCTGTTATCTTTGCCATCTCCTCCTGGGCCATTTCCTGCGCCTTACGAACCCCTTCGTTCACCGCCGCCACGATAAGATCCTGCAACATCTCGATATCTTCCGGATCGACCACGTCTTTTTCGATCCTCAGCGATACAAGTTCATGTTTTCCGTTGACAATGGCGGTGACCATCCCTCCGCCGGATGTCGCCTCCACCGTTTTGGCCTCCAGCTCCTCCTGCACGCGCATCATCTTCGCCTGCATCTGCTGGGCCTGTTTCATTATTTTCCCCATGTTATTCGACAATTTCACTACCTCCTTGGACCATTTATTCTGACATCCAGTATTTCAGCACCTTCAAATACATCCATAACCTTCTGCACAAGCGGATGCTGCAGCGCCTCGTTTTTGACATTGTTGGCAGAGCCATTGGGACCTGATCCGTTGGCCCCGGTATTATTTGTTTCTTTTTCCAATAGGTGGATATTTACCGCCGTGCTCTTCCCGAGGAATTCTCCCGTTATCCGCGTCAGGATGTCCATCTGGGGAGCACTTTGTATATCGTCCAGAAAGATATAATCTTTCGGAAATCCTATGGTGAGGCAATCATCCTCATAGCTAAGGAATGTCCCGTTGCTGATCTTCGAACTTAAAGGAGGATGTTTCCTTTTAATAAAATTCCTCAGGTCATTCCAGAGACTGTCGTCGGACTTTTTCCCGTAGGTACCGGCATTCTGTTTACGGTTATTCTCCGCATCGACCGTCCGATCAGAATACCAATCGGTATCCACCGGACCTGCGGCTTCTTTCCGACGCGCTGCGGCGATCTGCGGTCCGCCGCCTCCGGCAAGCCTTTTTTCAAGACTTTCCATCCTTGCAATGATTTCGTCAACAGGTATCAACGGTTCAAGATACGCCATCTTGACCACGGTATACTCAAAGTTCAGGCGTGGTTCCATGCTTCTGCGTATTTCATTCTCCTCCTCCATCAGTATGTCCAGGAGACGCTGAATGGTATCCCTCGATACATCCTGTACACGCTTTTTCAGATCTTCTACTTCCTGATCGGGAAGATCGTTCAGCACAAGACGCTCCTTGGAGGCGCCGTCCCCTTCCAGTATCTTCAGGGCAAGCAGATTCATGAAATGGCCCAGAAACATCTGATAAAAGTGCTTGATATCCGCGCCCGAATAGTAGGCCTCGTCTATGATTTCCAAGCACTTACCTGCCTCACGGGCGAGAACGGCACCGGCAAGTTCGGATATAAGGCGCCTGTCCTTCAGGTCGAGGAGTTCTTCTATATCGCCGTCCCTGATCTCTTTTCCGGCGTACGAGATGACCTGGTCGAAGATGCTCTGTGCGTCCCTCAGGCTTCCTTCGCCTTCCCGGGCGATCCATGCCAAACCCGCTTCACTGATCTGTATACCGTCTTCCCTTGCTATGTTTCCCAGATTGCCCGCAATCTGCCTGACGGATATCCTCTTAAAATCAAAGTGCTGGCACCGGGAGAGGATTGTGGCGGGAACCTTATAGATCTCCGTCGTGGCAAACACAAACATAACGTGGGGAGGGGGCTCTTCCAGTGTCTTGAGGAGGGCGTTGAAGGCCGGAGTGGTCAGCATGTGGACTTCGTCAATGATATATATCTTGTAGCGTGAGGACACCGGGGAAAATTTGATATTTTCCCGCAGTTCCCGTATCTCATCTATCCCCCTGTTGGATGCACCGTCGATCTCGCGTACATCCAGAGATACACCTTCCGTAATCTCCCTGCAGTTCGGGCATTGATTGCACGGCTTCTCCGTGGGTCCGTGCTCACAGTTGAGCGCTTTAGCCAGTATACGCGCCACCGATGTTTTGCCTGTTCCCCGGGGACCACTGAAGATATAGGCGTGAGCGATACGATCAAGGTTGACGGCGTTTCTGAGCGTCTTGACAACGTGATCCTGTCCTACAACGTCTTCAAATACCTGGGGTCTCCATTTTCTTGCAAGGACAAGATATTCCATGCGTGCGCCTACTGCGGATGGACACAAAACAATAAAAAACTGACAGCCGGGAAGCCCGTAGCAAACGTTGAAATCGCTGCCGCTGCTTCCTTCCGGACCTGACGGGGTTCACAATTCACCGTTCCACGGGGTCCGGCTGCCATACTGAATGGCGGAGAGAGGGGGATTCGAACCCCCGGTACACCTTTGTGGGCATACACACGATTTCCAGTCGTGCTCCTTCAGCCTCTCGGACATCTCTCCGGATCTATCGGTCAGGGCTTGCAAGCCCAGTATGTTTATGGCGGAGAGAGGGGGATTCGAACCCCCGTGAGGGCTTGTGGCCCCCAAATCGATTTCGAGTCGATCCCGTTACGACCACTTCGGTATCTCTCCGCGTAAAAAAAGACTACCTAATTACTGAACTCGCCTTCATATCCTCTTTTTGCGGAAAAATCTACTCAAAATTTCACCACACTTTTCCTGAAGCACCCCGCCTGTTATTTCAACGGTATGATTGAGCTTCCTGTCGCGCAGCATATCATACAGCGAAAGCGCTCCCCCCTTGAGGTCCGTGGCGCCGAAGACGAGTCTCGCTATTCTTGCATGAACGATCGCCCCCGCGCACATCGGGCAGGGCTCAATGGTCACATACAGCGTGGCTCCGTTAAGTCTGTAATTCTCCGTCCTGTCCGCAGCCTCCCGGATAGCAAGCATTTCCGCATGGGCGGTCGGATCGTTCATCAGGATAGGACTGTTATGAGTCTTTGCAAGAACCCTTCCCTCCATGGTGATCACGGCACCCACGGGTACCTCTCCCAGTTCGAGGGCGGACTCGGCTTCGCTCAGGGCCATTCTCATAAAATACTCATCGCCTTGCATTACAAAATAATATCATAGTAAACCCGAAAAGGGAAACAAGCAGACAAGAATCTTCAATCCTTCAAAAAGATGGAAACTTGATTGAAAGTACCGTATATAACTACCCTGAACGGTAAACAGACATGATTCCAAGAAAGATTTTTGTAATAGCCATCATACTCTCACTGGCGGTTCACATTGTGCTTCTGGCACTGTCCGGTTTTCTCAGAAGCCATGAAGGCACGGATGGAGACGTGTTTACCGTCAGCCTGGATTTACATCCCTACCGGTCCGGCGAGACGAACAACAATGAACAGAAGACCTCTCCCGATGCATCGAAGGATGCCGGTCAGTCCGCCGGAAAAAGCGCCGTCGATACGATAGATCTTGACAGTACGGATACGAAGTACTACCCGTATCTGATTAAGATAAAAGAAAGTATCGACGATCGGTGGTCGTACCCTCAGGATGCCTACATTCGGGGGGAAGGAGGCACCACCGTGATTGAATTTTCAATAATGGAACAAGGAGCCCTTGCAGATTCCCGCGTCATCGTTTCATCAGGGTATGAATTGCTTGACACGGAATCACTGTATGCGATAAGGTCCTCCGCTCCTTTCGCACCCTTTCCCGTGGAGTTCGGCCTGGCAAAGCTCAATATTGTCGCGAAATTCAGATACTCGCTTGGAGAATAACAACCCTAACCCCATATTCAGATAGCGGGACAAGGGTGGTCTCAGATGCCTCCTCAGGTGCCGACAGAATGTTATATACGCCGAAGGGACAAAAAGGGCTCGATCCCCTGTACGCAGGGGAAACAACTCACCCCGCGAGATCGAGGTGTAGTTGCTATTTTCATAATCACGCCAAGGAACAGCATGTATGAACAATGAAAAAAAAATAATGGTTTTCACCTGCGTCGCCCATTTTTTCACGCATTTTTACGAAATGATATTTCCGGCGCTGGCGATACCGCTTACAATTTCACTCAAGATGAGTCTGGCAGATGTACTGAAGATGAGTTTCTTCATGTATCTCCTTTACGGACTGACCGCCCTCCCCTGGGGGATGATTTCGGACCGTTTCAATAACCGCATTACCCTGATAATCTTTTTTATCGGAACCAGCGTGGGGGCCATATTGACCGCTTTTTCGGATACCCGCACATCCCTGATGCTTTCCCTCGCCGTTATCGGCCTCTTCGCAAGCAGCTACCATCCTGCCGGAATGGGTTTGATTTCGCTGGGCATGAAAAACAGGGGAATGGCTCTCGGTATCAACGGCGTCGCGGGGAATATCGGGATGATCAGCGCCCCCTTTACCGCCGGCCTCCTGAACTGGCTGGTCGGCTGGGAAGTCACTTACATGATAATCGGAGCCCTTTGTCTGATCTGGGGAATCACACTGTTCATGGTGGATATCGACGAGACGCCGGTGCACGCAGAGGCCACGGAAAACACGACGAACGCCAACAATAATAACAGCACCATGAAATATTTTCTGATCCTGTGCATTATCGTGACTATCGCCGGTCTCGTTTACCGGGGTAACAGCGTTGTGCTTCCTGCGTACCTTGAACTCAAGGCCTCGTTTCTCTGGGACTTTCTCAGTGGCATATCTCTGCCGAACATAACCGGCGCAAAGACGGCTGCGGCCACACTGCTGGCTTCAATCATCTATCTTATCGGTATCCCGGGACAGATCTTGGGTGGCAAATTGGCGGACAAATACGATCTCAGATGGCTGTACTTTGCGTTCCACGGTCTCAGTCTCCCCTTCATCATCCTGATGGGTGTGATCAGCCAGGAACTGCTCGTTCTGTCGGCCGGTCTTTATATCTTTTTCGCCCTGGGCATGCAGCCCATCGAAAACAGTCTCGTGGCGAAATATACACCGAAAAAGTGGAGGAGCACCGGATACGGAATAAAATTCATCCTGGTTTTCGGGATAGGATCATTTTCCGTCTATATCGTGGGATGGATCAAGGAACTGTGGAACCTCAACGTGGTGTACTTCTTCGCCGCGGGTCTGGTGGCCCTTCTGGTCTTTTTTATCGCCGTCCTTATCAGGGTTTCGAGGGGAACCACCTGCAGGAACAATGAATGAACATACGAACACCCATAGCGGTCCTCCTGGTCGCAATCCTTTGCATCCCGGCTGTGGGAGATGCCCGGACATACATTGATCACATCGGAAGGGAGGTATCCCTCTCCTCTCCGCCGTGCAGGATCGTGTCGCTTGCCCCCGGCGTAACGGAGACCCTCTTCGCCCTCGGTCTGGACAAAGAGATAGCGGGCGTGACGACATTCTGCGATTATCCGCGGGCAGCCGCCTCAAAGCGGAAAATAGGGGGTCTGATCAATCCATCCATAGAAGAAATCGTATCGCTCGACCCGGATCTCGTGATCGGCACCGCAGACGGGAACAGGAAGGAAACGGTTAACCGGCTGGAGAAAATAGGTCTGCCGGTGTACGTTGTTAACCCCGGAGGCCTCGATGAGATACTCGCCATGATATCGGATATGGGAGAGGTTACGGGAAGGACACAAGAGGCGGCCCGACTGCTCGACAGCCTCCGCAAGAGGATCGACCGTGTCGCCTCGCTGACGAAGGACTCCCCGCGCCCCGGAGTCTTTTTTCAGATAGGGGAGGGCGCCATGATAACCGCCGGCAAGGATACCGTTATCGACAGACTGATCAGGGCCGCCGGAGGTCAAAACATTGCGGGAGATTCGACAATACGATATCCGCGGTTCGGCATCGAGACACTGATCCTGAAGAATCCCGATATTATCATTGAAGCGTCAGCGAGAGACGACGCCTCGTCCATCAAAAAGAGGTGGGAGAAATGGGAGAATATTGCCGCCGTGCATGAGGGAAATATTCATGTCATCGATCCCGATCTGGTAAGCCGTCCCGCCCCCCGCATCGTGGACGGACTCGAAACCATGGCAGGGATCATCCACCCCGAGATTGCGTGGTAGCGTGCCGATTACAACGCGGGTTCGATCGCATCTTTGATACTGCGCGCATACCCTGAAACGATATCCATCAGGACCTCCTCCCCGCTGTTTTCCTCGATCAGACGGACAAAGGCGCTGCCGATGACAACCCCGTCGGCGTGGAGCGCAATCCGGCGGGCCTGTTCCGGGGTGGATATCCCGAAACCGACGGCGACAGGCAGCGTGGTTATGGCCCGTATCCGTTTCACATCTCTTTTAATATCAGCAATCCGGGGCTTTGTAGTCCCCGTGACGCCGGTGACGGATATATAGTAGAGAAATCCCCCGGCATCACGGGAAATCTTCTTTATCCGTTCGTCGGTAGTCGTCGGCGCGATGAGGGAGATGAAGTCGATTCCTGCCCGGTCCGTGTATCTTCTCAGTTCGTCTGACTCCTCCGGCGGGAGATCGACAACCAGTATTCCGTCGACGCCGGCCGCACGTGCCCTCATCGCAAAGGATTCGTTCCCATAACTGAGTATCGGGTTGTAATATCCGAAGAGGACGATCGGAATCTCGCTGACTGCTCTGATTTCTTCGATCATATCAAGGATGGCTTCGAAGGTCTCCCCTCGCTCAAGGGCCCGGTGAGAAGCGGCCTGTATGATGGGACCGTCGGCCGTCGGATCGGAGAAGGGCACACCGATCTCCACGATATCCACACCGACCCGGTCCAGCCTCAATATTATTTCCTTTGTTGCCTCAAGGCTCGGATCTCCCGCCGTCAGGTAGGCAACCAGGGCTTTTGATCCTTGCTCCTTTAATCTTCTGAATTTTTCTTCGATCCTGCTCACAGCCGGCCTTTCTCCCTTCTCTCTTCGATGATACCGAGGTCCTTGTCTCCCCTCCCTGACAGGTTTACCACTATGATCTTGTCACGGTCCAGCGTGGGGGCCAGCTTTACCGCGTAGGCGATGGCGTGGGAACTTTCCATAGCGGGAATTATCCCCTCGTACCGTGACAGGAACAGGAAGGCATGAAGGGCCTCCTCGTCGTCTATCGTCACATACCGGGCCCTTCCCGTCTCGTGAAAGTAGCTGTGTTCCGGACCGACGCCGGGATAGTCTAGACCGGCCGCGATGGAATAGGCATCGTATATCTGCCCGCCGTCATCCTGAAGGAGATAGGTCTTGTTCCCGTGAAGGACACCGAGTTTTCCCGCCGTTATGCTTGCCGCGTGCATTCCCGTTTCAATGCCAGCGCCCGCTGCCTCCACACCGATCATCTCGACGGCCGGATCATTTCTGAAGGGCCAGAAGAGGCCCATGGCGTTGCTTCCCCCGCCCACGCAGGCGATCAGAACATCGGGGAGCCTTCCCTCATGGTGCATGATCTGCCTCCGCGTCTCCCTGCCGATCACGGTCTGAAAGTCGCGCACCATCATCGGATAGGGGTGAGGGCCCGCCGTGCTGCCGATGACATAAAAGGTATCCTTCACCCGCGAGACCCACTGACGCATCGCCTCGTTCATGGCGTCTTTGAGCGTGCCGGTCCCGGACGAGACGGGCACAACCTCCGCTCCCAGGATCTTCATCCGCAGGACATTGGGGGCCTGCCGTCGGATATCCTCCTCACCCATGAAGACGTGACACTCCATCCCGAAGAGGGCCGCGGCCGTGGCGGTCGCCACGCCATGCTGACCGGCCCCCGTCTCCGCCATAATCCGGGTCTTTCCCATTCTCTTCGCAAGGAGGACCTGTCCCAAGGTGTTGTTGATCTTGTGGGCCCCGGTATGGTTGAGATCTTCGCGCTTCAGGTAGATCTTTGCGCCCCCCAGCTTCTCCGTCAGCCCCCTTGCGAGATAGAGCGGTGTCTCCCGCCCCGAGTATTCACGCAGATAGAAGGCAAGCTCCTTTCTGAACGCCGGGTCTTTCTTTGCTCCGCGATAGGCCTCTTCCAGTTCCATGAGGGCCGGCATGAGCGTCTCGGCGGCATACCGTCCGCCAAAGAGGCCGAAATGGCCCTTCCGGTCCGGCATTGTTTTCATCGTATAGTTTTGTCCTGTTACATGGTTAATGATCATGAAAAATGGTACCCTCTCTTCTTTCCGCACGCCCGTTGGCGCTGCGGATTATTCTGATAATTTCCCTGACCTTGTCGTGATCCTTCTTTCCCGGCGACGACTCGACACCGCTGTTGATATCCACGGCACGCGGGGATACTGCCGTAATTGCGTCCTCTATATTTGAGCTGTTCAACCCGCCGGAGAGGATCAGGGGATGTGTCTCCCCGATTGTTCCGGCCAGCCCCCAGTTCGATATCTTTCCCGTCCCTCCATACAGACCGGGAGCAACGGCATCAACGAGAATCGCCCTCACCGGATAGTCTGTTAATTGCTCAAGATCCGCCGCGCTCTGAGGTGAGAGGGCCTTGATGACCGTCGCTGCGGGGAACCGACTGCAGAACCTCGGCGTCTCATCACCGTGGAACTGAAGGAAGTCGAGACCGCAGATCCCGGAGATATGCTCGATCCTCTCTGGTTGATCGTTGACGAAGACCCCGACCTTTGCCACTTCTTGAGGCAGTTTTCCGATGATTTCCCGCGCCCGCTTCGGCGACAGGTAGCGCGGGCTTCTCTGGTAGAAGATGAAACCCAGTGCGTCGGCACCGGCCTCACAGGCGGCCATGGCATCATCGAGACTGGTTATTCCGCAGATCTTTATTTCCATCACAGGTCGCTCCCCCCTATACCCAGCAGTCCTCTGAGCGCCGCACCTGGATCGGGTGCTTTCATGAGTGTTTCACCGACGAGAAAGGTATGGATTCCTCCCGTCATCAGTCGTTCCATGTCCCCCCGTCCCTCGATACCGCTCTCGCTGATTTTGACCTTCCCCTCGGGAATGAGAGGCGCCAGTTCAAGACTGGTGTTCAGGTCGGTGGAAAAGGTCTGCAGATTCCGGTTGTTAATCCCGATGATCTGCGCCCCGGCTGCGAGGGCCCGCTCCAGTTCATGCCGTGAGTGGACCTCGACCAGAGAGGCAAGCTCCAGCGTCTCGGCAAGGTCTATCAGGTGCTCCAGATCCGGCCCCTCCAGGATGGCCGCGATAAGAAGGACGGCATCCGCGCCGATAATCCGCGTTTCGCAGATCTGGTAGGCGTCGATGATGAAATCCTTCCTGAGGAGGGGAATCGAAACCCGTTTCTTTATCTCGGAAAGGTAGGCATTCTTCCCCTCGAAGAAGGTCTCGTCCGTCAGGACGGAGATGGCCGCAGCCCCATTCTCTTCGTAGAGGGAGGCGATCGCGAGAGGATCGAAGTCTTCCCGTATCCTTCCCTTGGACGGCGAGGAGCGTTTCACCTCGGCGATGACGGCACAGTCAGAGCCGCTGACGGCCGCTTCGAAGCTGCGCGGAGTCGGCCTGTCCAGGGCGGCCTCCCGCATCGCGTCGAGAGATGTTGACATTCTCAGGCGTTCGACCTCTTTCCTCTTTACTTGTACGATCCGGTCCAGAATCATCGTTTCCCTCAGCTGTTACTCATCTCTATCAGGTCTCGCAATTTTTTGATGGCCGCTCCGCTGTCGATGCAGTCTTTCGCAACAGAGATCCCTTCTTTGACGGTTTTTGCCTTTTCGCCTGCCACAATGGCCAGCCCGGCGTTGAGAAGAACGATCTTCCGGCAGGCGCCGTTCTTTCCCGACAGGACATCCTTCGCGATCTGAGCGTTCGCCGAGGCATCGCTCCCGCGAAGCTCCTCGATGTTATAGGTTTCGCCGAAGAGATCAACCGGGTTGATGTTGTAGGTGGTGACCAGTCCCTCTTTCAGTTCAGAGACGCGCGTCTCGCCCGTCACCGTGGCCTCGTCGAGACCGTCGGAGCCATGGACCACGAAGGCCCTCTTCGTCCCCAGGTTTTTCAGGACGTTGGCAACCATCTCCGTCAAAGCGGGATCGTAAACCCCGAGGAGCTGGGCCGTCGCCCCCGCAGGATTCGTGAGGGGACCCAGCATGTTGAATATGGTCCGTATCCCGATCTCCCTGCGCGGCCCGATGGCGTACTTCATG
>Ga0116164_10001362_pt1 | contig 18557 bp, 2 predicted proteins | sample AD_UKC109_MetaG_FD_89888 | JGI IMG/M metagenome (GOLD analysis project Ga0116164, IMG submission 89888) | Active sludge microbial communities of municipal wastewater-treating anaerobic digesters from Hong Kong - AD_UKC109_MetaG | ecosystem: Engineered > Bioreactor > Anaerobic > Digestate... | reverse complement strand
GTGTGCTTATCATTACCGATGCTGGTCATTTTTACCCTGGGGTCGTCCTGTCCCCAATTGCCCTGTACATAGCGCCACCCACCTGGTGCACTCAGGTTGGTTATTAAACCGGCATGCATATAAACCTGGGATACACCGGCCAACCCCTTGCTTCCCTGCGTTGCATCAAAGGTGATGGTGATGGTATCTTTTATAGTCGCAAAGGTTGGGTCAAGGGAGACAATCTGTCCATCTGCCGGCAGGTACCAAACCAAGCAACATGTATAGACAAAAATTTTAATATATGAATTGTTCTGACTCATGGTGGTGTGTTCTGATATAAGCATAGAAATTGAGTGCACGGATTACATAAAAGTAGTTCAATTCCTGCATTTTGGTCCAGTAAAATGGGGTTAAATGATAGCTGGGTGTGAATATAAATCTTGTTTGGAATTCGATCAGATACAGGTTCGTTGCGGTATTTAAAAACCCTTAGTTCATATTGCCGCGATGAACCATTCTCTAACTACTTTAGTTAAGTATAACACGGTTAAAGAAAAGGTGAAACGGTAATTTACTGAAGGTCGATGGGATCAGTACAGGGTTGGGTACACTGGATAAAATTAAGCGATCTCAGACCTGTTTCAATGAGGAAATATCGTATTTTTGTGGTCATTAAATATTAAAAATTTCAATATGCGAAAGTTAGTTTTTATTTTGATGTTAGGCACAGCCCTGTTTTCGATGGTTGCCTGCGGTGGACAAAAGCAGGAATCAGGTTCTATGGATTCAATGGATCATACCCATGCGGAAGCAGGACAATCAACGGATACCACAACTGTTCATGGACAAGGCAAAGAATATACCAGTGCTTATGTTTGTCCTATGCATTGTGAAGGAAGTGGTAGTAATGAGCCAGGTAAATGCCCGGTTTGTGGTATGGAATATGTAGCCCAAAATGATCATGTGAAGGACGGTCATACACACCAAGATTAATGAAAAATCACATATTTAACATTGCAAGCTGACTGATTAACGGTCAGCTTTTTTTATATGTAATTTTCATAAATGTGTGACATTTATTAGTGTTTTCAGCTTATTATATATTGTAATATTGATAATGTGTATATGCCTAATAATGCCAATTCTTACGATTAAGCTAAATAATAAATATTAATTTCAATACATTGATTATCAGATGAATAACGAATTATATTATAATAACATTCTATGTGTTATTATATTAATTTTTCCTATATAAAAGGAATGATAATTCTTTTTTTCCTGCTATTTTAGCCCTCTCTAACTACATGAAGTAGGTCATTCTGGACCTCCGTCTCTCATCTTAGGAATACTACAATCCTGCCAGGCAGGAGAAGACGAAATTTTTTAGAAAAGACGATTTTCTAATCATTTACCTGTGCTTGGATGTCACAGTTTGATGATGCCTATGGGATGTGTCTACAATTGTCCAAATTTATTGCATGCGTGGTCCCGAAGTAAATTTCGGATTGACCTAGTCGCAACTTGGTCACGCCAAGGTTTCACAGGATATGGCACCTCACAAGCTTCAGAAAGAACTGGATTTCGAGATCAGGAAAATCCGACTGAAGGCCAAAACCCAACTATATGAGAAGTGCTTACCGTTACATAGGTTTATTAGCAGGGATAAGTGTTGTGGCTATTGCCGGAAGCTTATTTAGGGTTAATCAGCACTCGAATGCTAAATTTGAAACATCCAATACCATAACAAGTAATCTATCGGATCAATCGATGCCTATGATGGCGACGGTATTGACCATGGGAGACATCATGTTCACAGGGTATCAATCTGATAATCCGGACGAATTTTCATTTGTTCTACTTACGGACATAATGGCGGGTACTACCCTTACATTTACAGACAATGGGTGGTTGTCAGCAGGAGGATTTAGGGCAGGAGAGGGAACCTTGACTGTAACTTTCGTGAACGATTTTACCTGTGGTACATCCCTCGTTGTGTCCAATCAGGGTGGCAGTTGGACTGTTAGCTCTTCAAGTGGCGCCATTGCAACAGTAGTTTCTGCAGGTTCATTTCAACTTTCAACATCTGGTGATCAAATATTTGCTTATCAAGGCACGGCTCCCACCGGTGTTGATCAATCGCACTTTGTGGCTGCGATTCAAATGAACGGCACCTGGGATTCCAATGCGACCAATGAAAATACATCTGCACAACCTTCTGTATTTTCCATGTCTGGCCTTGGCTTAGCTATTTCACCTGAACGGGATAACGCTCAATACGATTGTAGTACCATTTCAGGTTCACCAACAGATCTACGCGCAGCAATAATCACGACCCCTAACTGGGATTCAGACAACAGTAATGTTTTTGATCTGGGTGATTTCTGTGATTTTTGTTGTGGTTCGGGACCTCCGGTTACGGCTCCCTCACAGGTAGAGGTTAATCAAATGTTTAACCTGGATATCGGCATCACGCCGCCGACTGGCGTTTGGGAGCTGTATGGTTCAGCGGGATGTGGCGTTGGTGCCCCCTTGCAAACAACCACCGGAACCAGCTTTACAGTGACGGCACCGGCAAGTGCTGGTATTGCTACCTATTATATTAAGGAGTCAACCGAAGATTGTTGTACACCCATCGACATCTGTGTGGTTAATCCGGATCCATCGGTCATTTGTACCGACTGTAATTCCGATCCACTGGTGTGCGGGGATTGTTTTTTACCGGCACCTACCGATAACCCGGATCTGACGGCAACGTGTGATGACCTGCAGATGGTCTTTATTCTGGATGAATCCGGATCCATTGGTAACTCCGGTGCAACGAATGATGTACGGGACGGTGTTTTGGCCTTTATGAACGCTTTGAATGGCAGTGGCGTCGAAATGGCGATCATTGAATTTAATGCTACTTCCAGACTGGTTACCAACTATCAGTTGATCAATAACGCACTGATTGCCAGTGTTACCGGATATTTCAACGGTGTTCCTTTCAATGGCCAGACCTACAGCCCAAGTGGCAACACCAACTGGCATGATGCCATCAATGACGCGGACAATCTGGCTATTCAACCTGATTTGTTGATATTCTTCACGGATGGAGAACCTACCGCATATGGCACCACTTCTTCGACAAACTGCTCGGGCAATGCCTCGGTGGTCAACCCGGTGAAGATTGCCAACAAAATGAAAAACGAAGGCACCCACATGTTCATGCTGGGAGTGGGAACCGGAATCAACAGTACCAACCTGCAAGCAATGAGCGGTCCTACCCAATACATGAATGGAGTCAATTCCATCGGTACCTCCGATTGGACAATTGAAAACTTTAGCACCCTCGCCCAATGTCTGGAGGATTTTGCTTATGAGCTTTGTGCCACGTCACTCAGTCTGCAGAAAACGGTTATTAACTCATCCTGTGATGTGGTGACCTTCCAGTTTGTAGTCAGAAATCTGGGCGTATCCAATGTGGCTACTTCCGTGGTGGTAAAAGACACATTTCCTGCCGGATTCGCATCCGTGATGCACAGTGGTCCGGAAACCGTTTGTATCGGCAATGCTTGTGCACCCATGCAGCCGGCTAATACCTTTTGTTGGACCGTTGGCGATTTGCCGCCTTTGACGAGCGATACCCTGCAAATAACGGTAACCGCATTAACCTCCGGTAGCAAAATAAACACCGCTTGGGCTACTTCCTCCACCGCGGATACGGTATCCTCAACCTATGATGCCAGCGGAATAACGACGGACAATACCAATCCTGTAATTACTTGTCCTGCAAACATTACTGTTCAGTGCACACAATCTACGCTTCCGGCCGTGACGGGTACCGCTACGGCTACCGATGACCAGGATCCTACTCCAACCATCACCTATTCGGACGTAACTGCCGGTACAGCGCCTTGCATTACCATCACCAGAACCTGGGTGGCTACCGATGATTGTGACAATTCAGCCAGTTGCGTACAAACCATCACGGTTGAAGACAATACCCCGCCAACCATAAACTGCCCGGCGAATCTTACCCTGAATTGTGGAGCCGATACATCAGCGGCTGCAACCGGAATGGCAACGGCATCGGATAACTGCATGCCAAGCCCTACAGTTACCCGTTCCAATCAGGTTACACCAGGTCCTTGTGCCAATACCTTCTCCATTCAAAGGACCTGGAGAGCGGTTGATGCCTGCGGTAATACCAATACCTGCGTGCAATCCATTATTGTTCAGGATACCACGCGTCCAACCATTGTCTGCCCGGCTAATGTGACTTTATATTGCCCGGCGGACACCAGTGCTGGAGCGAATGGAATGGCCACAGGTATGGATAATTGTAACAACCCGGTATCCGTTTCCCATAGCAATCAAATCATTCCTGGAAGTTGTCCGGCGAATTATACCATCAACCGGACCTGGCGCACGTTGGATGCCTGTGGTAATTCTAATAGTTGTGTTCAGGTTATCCAGGTATTGGATACTACCCGGCCTACGATTAATTGCCCGGCAAATACGACGGTCTATTGCCCGGGAGATACCAGTGTTGCTGCAACCGGAACAGCTACGGGAACCGATGTTTGCAGTGAGCCGGTAATGATCTCACACAGTAACCAGATCGTGCCGGGAAGTTGCCCTTCCAATTACACAATTAATCGCACGTGGCGTTCAGTGGATGGCTGCGGGAACTCAAATACCTGTGTGCAAGTCATCCAGGTTCTTGACACCACCAGACCCGTAATTTCCTGCCCTCCGAATCTGACGCTGGATTGTCCGGCGGATACCAGTGCTGCCATGACGGGCATGCCTACCTACTCCGACGTATGCAGTACGGTAAGTCTGTCCCATTCCAACATGGTAACCCCAGGTTCGTGCGGCAATACGTTTACCACCAATCGGCAATGGAGGGTAGTGGATGCATGTAATAATTCCAATTCATGCGTTCAGATCATCGTGGTTCAGGATACGACCCCACCTCAATTGCCTACACCACCCAATGATACAACCGTAAGTTGCCCAATCGATGTTCCACTTCCGATTCCGTTAGTCGCCACAGACGAATGCAGCGGGCCAATATTTGTTTTCCCACCGGTTGACCGTTTTGCATCTTCCTGTGATTACATCATCACCCGGACCTGGACCTTTACGGACAATTGTGGCAATGTGGATAGTGTACAGCAACATATCCGGGTCGTCGATTCCATCAAGCCCTACTTCATCGATGTCATACCGAATGATACCATTTATTATTCATGTCAGGATACGTTGCCAACTGTTTTACCGGATGGCATGGACAACTGTGGAAGTGTTGCGGCAGAATATGTGGATGTTGATCTTCCTTCTCCCTGTCCGGGTAACCCCAGTGTGCGAGCCATTCAACGGACGTACACCATCCGGGACTTTTGTGGCAATGACAGCATTTATGTCAACTGGCTGTTTTTTGTAGATACGACGCCACCAGTGATCACTCCGGCGCGGGATAGCATTGTCACCTGTGATGGTGCGGGCAATACGGCAGCTTATAACGACTGGATCGCACAACATGGCCGGGCTACCGCCACGGATGACTGTGGTCCAGTGACGTGGAGCTTTATGGTTATTTATTCCAATGATCTATGCGGTGCCACTCGTGAGGACAGTGTCATTTTCATTGCTACCGATCTCTGTGGATTGGCGGATACGACGGGTGCTAAATTCATCATTATTGATGAAACGCCTCCTACCATCACTCCGGCCAGCCCAATAACCATTGATTGTGCATCAGGTCCTGAAGCTTTGAACAATTGGATAAACACGCACGGGGGAGCAACCGCGACGGATGCATGCAGCGCCGTTACCTGGTCCAACAATTTTGGTGGATCACCCAATGCCTGTGATAATAATAATAGTATACCGGTTACATTTTATGCCACCGACGATTGCGGAAATGTAGATTCTACGACAGCGGATCTGACCATTCAGGACGATACACCACCGGTGATTAATCCGGAAGCCCGGGATACCATGGTTCAATGCGAGGGTGGCGCCACCGATGCTTACATGGATTGGTTAAACAATCATGGAGGTGCGATGGCCACCGATGATTGCGGCGCAGTAGGATGGTCCTACGTCGAACTATCAAATAATCCGGGTTGTGGTCTCACCAGAATTTATGATGTACGTTTCTACGCCACCGATGCGTGTGGTAACCGGGACAGTACGGATGCTACTTTCTCCTACATTGATACCGTGCCTCCCGTATTGCCGACTCCTCCCAATGATACCCTTGTTGGGTGCCCACAGGATGCACCATTGCCATCACAACTTATTGCAATGGATGGTTGTTCCGGAACATCTATACCCGTTGTTTCAACAAGGCTTCCATTCACCCCATCCTGCGATTTCTTTATTACCGAGCAATGGATTTTTGTTGATCCCTGTGGCAACCGGGATACGCTTGAACGGCTAATCCATGTTAAAGATTCTTTGCCTCCGGTCTTTCCGGGATTGATCAGAGATGACTCATTATTCTTCGATTGTACCGATACGTTACCAACCGTTTTACCCCAGGCTTCAGATGCCTGTGGTTCGGTGTCATCCTCCTATGAGGACGTCGATCTTCCCAGCTCTTGTCCGAGTGAGCGCATTATCCAGCGAACCTACACGACCAACGACTTCTGTGGCAACAGCGATGTTATCGTCAATTATCTGGTCTTCCGTGACCGTACAGCACCCGTCCTGACATCTGCCAGAGATACCGTTGTTGATTGTGATGGGGCTGGCAATACGGCAGCTTTTGCTCAATGGATCGCCTTGCATGGGCGGGCTACGGCTACTGATGATTGTGGAATGATAACCTGGGATACCATGACCATATCGCGCACCCTATTGTGTGCGGTGACCCGGATTGATTCCATGCTCTTCATTGTTATGGATGATTGCGGCAATGCAGATACGACACAAGCCAATTTCATTATCCGGGATATTACCCCACCGGTGATTACTCCGGCCAATGATACAGCCATCGATTGTTCCGTACCGGGAGGAATCTCGGGTTGGCTGGCCATCAACGGAGGGGCTACAGCAACAGAAGAATGTAGTAGCGTCACCTGGAGCAATAATTATGGTTCAGCTCCCGGTGCTTGCGGAGCACAACCGGTGTTGGTGACCTTTTATGCCATGGATGCCTGTGGGAATATTGATTCGACGACGGCTATGCTGAGCATTCAGGATACGATACCGCCAACGATCACTTCTCCTGCCCGGGATACGATGGTCCAATGTGAAGGCGGGGCAACGAATGCCTATATGATGTGGGTGAATAACCATGGTGGTGCTGCAGCGATGGATGATTGCGGAGCCATCAGCTGGGACACCATGGCATTAAGCTCCACCATGCCTTGCGGACAGACCAATAGTTATGTCGTTCGTTTTTATGCCGTGGATGTATGTGGTAATCGTGACAGTACGGATGCTACATTTACCTACATTGATACGGTAGCGCCGGTACCTCCATCACCTCCGGCTGATGTTACGGTAGCTTGTGTCACCGATGTTCCTACGCCGGTTAGCTTAAACGCGAACGATGCATGTGAAGGAACCATTGCGGGGGTAGTATCACAAATCCTCGATGACTCCACATGCGTCAATGGAAAGACCATTCGTTATCAGTGGGTATTTACGGATGGCTGTCTGAACTCAAGTACAGTTACCCAGACCATCGTAGTCAAAGATTCGATTGCGCCGGTCATAGCTGGTGTTGTGGATGGAGCCATGTATACGGTTAACTGCGACGATCCGGTTCCCACCTTTACGGTGACTGCCAGCGATAATTGCGGTTACTACAGCCTGATCATGTCGGATAATATGATGGGAGGGGCGTGTGCTTCAGAATCTATGATTGAGCGTACCTGGATTGCACGCGATACTTGTGGCAATGCGGATACCGTGACGATTACGATTGCAATCGTCGATACCATTTCACCCGTTGTCCAGGTACCTGCAGATACGATGATATACTGTACTGCAGATACCAGTGTGGCCAATCTGGGGGATGCCATAGCTACGGACAATTGTGGAATGCCTGCTCTGGGTCACATCAACCAGATTATTCCGGGTTCTTGTCCCCAAGAATACACGATCAGAAGGATATAGACTGCGGTAGATGCTTGTTTGCACGTAACGATGGATACCCAGTTGATTCAGATTATCGATACCGTAGCACCGATCTTGGTTACACCGCCCATTGATACGACCATAGAGTGTGACGAAATGACGATGTCCTTGCTGCAAAGTTTCCTGGATCGGCATGGTAATGCCATGGCCACAGACGAATGTGGTGCAGCAGTGACCTGGACCTACCGGTACATGGTGGTACCGAATGCCTGTGATCCGAGTGGAAGCAATACGTTCCCAGTCACCTTTATCTATATGGATGAGTGCGGTAATCAGGATTCGGCCATGTCAATGATCACCATCGTTGATACGCGCCCACCGACGATTACTGTTGAAGCGGCGGATACCACCGTGAACTGTGATGGGGCAATGAATATGTCCGATTTTGATACCTGGGTTGCCAACATGGGAGGTGCTGAAGCTACCGATGACTGTGGAGTAGTCAATTGGCGATATGAGATCCTGGGTACACTTGATCAGTGCGCGGCTACTCGAATAGATACGGTACGGTTCATCGTATCGGATTTGTGTTCCAATGAGGATACGACGATGGCATTATTTATTGTCATCGATACGACTCCTCCGATGATTATTATACGGGACACCATGATTCTGTGCGATCAGGACACTTCGGTAAGTAATCTTGGCGGACCAACGGTTATTGAAGATTGCGGCAGCAGTACGCTCTCTCATACCGATATGGTAACGCCAGGAACCTGTCCACAGGAGGCGACAATTACCAGAACCTGGGTAGCCGTCGATGAATGCAATAATTCCAGTACCGTTGTACAGACAATTGACGTGATAGATACGATTCCACCGGATGTCGTGTGTCCTGCTCCTTCATTTGCTTCCTGTACAGCGGACGAAATACCAATCATCACCAGCTGGGCTCAATTCCTGGATAGTTTGGGAAGTGCCACAGACAATTGCAATCTGGATACCACCACCTTTGGTTATGTCGGATTCCGGACGGTGATCCAACCTACACGTCGCCTGGTTTACCGCGAATATCAGATAGGAGATGGTTGTGGCAATTTTGGGAGCTGTGAACATTTGATTATTGTGCAAGATGTCACTCCTCCCGATGCCCGTTGCGTTGATACATTACGCGTCATGGCTGATGTAAATGGCGTGGCGATCATTTCGGTTGACGCCATCGATAATGGAAGTACCGATAACTGCGGCATCGATTCAATGTGGTTGGATCGTTCGGGATTCAGTTGTTCGTTCTATTATAATATTGATCTCGTGCGCGTGACCACCCTTTACGTGCGGGACTTTGCAGGAAACATTTCCACCTGCCAGGCAACGTTGATCATCACTTGTCCTTGCCCGCCAAGCCCATTACCACCTACCTGTAATGATGAGATCACGGTAAGCCTGGGTTCGAACTGTAGTTTTGAAGTGGATGCATCCGTGATTATGCAGAATTACGTGGAAGGCTGCGATGATCCCTATAAGGTTACACTCACCAATAGCTCGAACGTCAATATCGGCAATGTGGTGACTGAAAATGAAATGGGCCAGGATCTTATATTCAACATCATCGACACGACCAATGGAAACCGTTGCTGGGGTCATGTTCATGTTGAAGATAAAAGGCCGCCGCAAATCATCTGCGAGGATCAAACCGTCAGTTGTATTGATCCGATACCAGCCTTGCCTCAGGTGGAGGAAAACTGTAGCTTCCAACCCAAGCTGGATCTTTTGGAGGAATCGTGGACGGACTACAATTGCAGCGATAATACTGAATTAGCAGGTGTGATGCACCGAAAGGTACGGGCGACAGATCCCTGGGGCAATTTCCGTGAATGTGAACAGGATATTTATGTGCGGCGAGAAAGTCTGGATGACCTGTATTGCCCCGCAGATACGGTTCTTGAATGCTGTACCAAGGATGCCGAAGGTGTTTACAAATTATGGGATACCACGTATGTGTGGATCGATGACCAAGGCTATCCGCATCCTAAACCTCTCGTTTTTGATGGTAAGGTTGCCGGCCTGGTCGATGTGCCATACCTGGTGGTTCGTGGGGATACCACGTATGTTTGGGATATCCAACACGGCTGTAACATCATCGTGGACTATCAGGATGACGTGATCGGATTATGTGAGCCTTCCTACATGATCCGGCGAAACTGGATCATCAAGGACTGGTGCCGCGGTACCGAAAGGCATTGCACACAATTAATCAAAATTGTTGACAATACCCCGCCAGTGGTGAAGGGACCGGAGGTAATAAAAGTTGCTGTAGATGCCCATGACTGTAAAGCTACTGTGGTCCTGAAAAGACCGGAGTTGCTGGAGGAATGCGGCTTTAAGTTCTATAAGAATGACCCGGCTAAAGCGGAAGCTTTAATCAAGGTAGCCTATGAGTTAACTTACCTTGGAGCAAAAGGCAAGGTAGTCAGTATGCAGGGTAATATCGGCGTTGGGAAGGAGGAGCATATTTACTTGCCTGAAGGAGACTATGAGATTCATTATTACATTACCGACGGTTGCTGGAATACACGCGAAGTGACCCAGTCTGCGTGGGTTGTCGATGACGTGGCGCCTGTCCCTGTCTGTGACGAAATCACCCAGGTTACGCTGGATCCCGACAGTTGTTGGGCCAGAGTCTATGCCAAAGATTTGGATGATGGCAGTTACGATGGTTGCTGTGATCAATTGCATTTTGCAGTTGCTAGCATGAACGAAATTGATTACTGGCGTAACTATTGGAGGGAGCAACTGAATGCATGTAATCCTGAACTCTACCATTACGATACGCTGGCCAGAGAAAAATTGATCGATCATTGGATCGACTGCTATGTGTTCAATGATTACGCGGACATTACGGGTTGTCAGGAGGAACAATTGGTTTTGCGTGTCTACGAAGCATGTGACTTGCCTTATTACGATTCCCATGTATTTAAAGGCACAGAGCATGACTGGTATTGTTGGAATCTTTATAACGACTTCGCCTGTTATTTCCGGTTGAATTATGATTCAGTAAATCATTATCAACGGCCTCGTCCAAACTTGTGTGACGAAAATTATGCGACAACCTGCATCAATGCCATGACCGAGAGTCCCAACATGCCGTATCGCAATCAGTTGTGTTGCTCGTATCCGACGCAGGAGTTGCAGCAAAAGTGGGTATTGATGCAATCACTTTATCCGGAGTTGGTCGAATTGAGTGCCAGCAGATGGTGGTTCCCGCACCTGTCCAGTGATTGTATGATCCAATTGCGTAAGGACGATAAGCAGGCTCCGATCGTTGAAGCTCCGGCGGACGTAACCGTTTACTGTGATGGAGTTCCTTATTGGGTGGAAGTTCCTTTCAAAGCAGGTGAAAGTGGGAATTATGTTCTTCATGGTCCACGTTTTGCATGGAATGTATGCAGCCCTGAAGGTGATTACCTTTCAACAGGCAGTTGTCCGGAGAGCGGATGGTACAATGATGAGATCGGTGGGCGTTGCTGTCTGGAAATTCCCTGGGATGGAGGCGTCTACGGCTACTACCAGGGGCCAAAATACGATTACTACAATGGAGAAGGTTGTGGATATGTCATTTGGGCTCCCGAAGGCGAAGAATTGAAAGGACATGCAACCTGGAAGCCAACCTATTGTATGCTATGGTTATGGCTGGATAAATTCGATCAACAAGGTGGCGGTAAACCAAAAGTATCCGGTGATGAGCCTGTTATCACCGATAATTGCACACCATTCGAAGATTTGTTGATTGACTATTCAGAAAGCGGTGGATTAAATGAATGTGGAGTTGGAACGTTAACGAGAACCTGGAAAGTCCAGGATGGTTGCGGAAACAGCAGTGAAGGCCACCAGACGATTCATGTTTTGCCTAGGAGTGACTTTGAAGTTATTTTCCCGGCGGATGTGACCGTAACCTGTGAACAACCGGGTTCCCTGGCGGCAGACCGTACTGGAGCAGGGGCGCCGCTAATCACTGATGACGACTGTGAGTTAATCGGCATTAACTACGAAGATGAAATCTACCATGGTGAAGGTGGATGTTATCAGATACAACGTACATGGAAGATTATTGATTGGTGTGTATTTAATGCAGATGTGACCAAGCATCATGCACAGTATCCTGATGTGATTGTGGATGACCGCGTGTATGCGGGAAGTGACAGATCATGTATTTACCGCTATCTGAAGGATAATGGGGATGGGTACATGGTGTACACTCAATGGATCAATGTCGTGGATGAAGTGGCACCACAGATTTCATGTACACCTGATACCGTGTTGTGTACTTATGATGCACTTTGTGCAGCAGACACGGTACGATTGACACTGGGTATAGCAACGGATAATTGTACGGATAGTGCTTCAATAGATTATCGATACAGTGTTCGCGCACTTGATGAACCGGTTGCATTGATCTATGGTACTGGCCGTGAATTGCATGAAGTGTTGGGTTACGGCGAATATGTAGTGACTTTGATTGCTGAGGACCTTTGTGGAAATGCGGACACCTGCTATACGCAGCTGCAAATTAGGGATTGCAAATCGCCAACGCCATATTGTCATGATGGAATTGTGACGGTGTTAATGAATGTTGGCGGTTCAGTAACTGTTTGGGCAAAAGATCTGGATGCCGGAAGTTATGACAATTGTACAGCTAAAGATTCACTCCAATTTAGTTTTACTGAAGATGGCGAAACACCAAGTAGGACATACACTTGCAATGACTTACCCAACGGTAAACGGAATGTATTTAATGTAGATATCTGGGTCATTGATCAGGATGGCAACCGGGATTATTGTACGGTGAGCTTGGAGATTCAGGACAATTCAGATGCATGTTCGGACATCAGCACACCATTACAGGTCGTCGAAGGAACGATTGCAACCGAACAGGGCGCTGGAGTAGAACATGTTGAAGTACAAGTGCCCCAAATGAATCCCGCAGTGACTAACGCTCAGGGTAAATACGTTTTGGAAGGATTGGAAGAACAGAATGAATACAAACTGAATCCATACCGAAACGACCAGATGTTGAATGGAGTATCAACACTGGACTTGTTGAAAATCCAAAAACACATCCTTGGTATAGAGTCTTTGGAGACACCTTATCAGTTGATTGCTGCGGATATCAATAATTCGGAATCTCTAAGCGTGGTCGACTTACTGGATCTGCGTAAGGTGATCCTTGGAATATTGGATACGTTCCCGAACAACAGGAGTTGGCGCTTCGTAGACCGATCCTATGTATTTGCAGATCCGACCAGTCCCTGGGGTTATCCTGAAAACAAGCAGGTAAGCCCATCGAAAGACAGCGGTAATGCCGACTTCATTGGAGTAAAAGTAGGAGATGTGAACGGATCTTCGCAGCCTAATGGCCTTGCCGGAATTGAAGTCCGGGAAGAAGGTAAATTCTGGTTATCGGTTGACGACCGTCAAGTCGTGGCCGGAGAAACTGTGGATATTCCGGTTTATGCGGAGACAAAGGGCTCGGTGGAGGGCTGGCAATGGACCTTCGAAGCTATGCACGCACAAATTATAGAAATATATGGCGATGCGATTGGTCTGACCAAGGATAATATTGGGTACCAGCATTCGAAAGAAGGCGTGGTTACTATGAGTTGGAATTCCTTGGAACCAGTGAATCTACCAACGGGGACGCCAATGTTTTCGATTCGCTTAAAGATGGATCAGGAAGGTTGGTTGAGTGATGTATTAAGGGTGCACTCAAGGTACACACCTGCCGAAGCTTATCTGGGTAATGATGAGGTCGTAGGGGTCAGCATGAAATATCATCGCGGTGGCGATGTATTGACACAGGCGGTTCCTAAACTTTATCAGAATACACCAAATCCATTTATTGAATATACGATCATTGGATTTGAGATCCCGGAAGCATCCGATCTGGTGTTAACCATTCTTGATATGTCAGGAAAGATCGTTAAGCAAGTCCGTGGGTATTATGGTAGGGGTTATCATGAGATTGAAGTGAAAGCCAATGAACTTTCCCGTTCGGGAGTATTACACTATCAATTACAAACCAAAGATTATGTTCAGGTGCGAAAGATGATCATGATCAAATAAACCATTGTGAACCAGAAAAAATAGAGGATGCCCCGGATTTTTTTTGATCCGGGGCATTTTAATTTGTAGATCTGATTTAATGTATAAAAGCTGGCAATTGAATAGATTGAACATATATATAGATGTTATATAAATTTATATTATACATAATTAATTTATATTCAATCAATTTAGTAGTTTTCGCAATTCATATTATCCATTGTTGATTAGGCCTTATTTGACCTATAATTACTTTGGTAATCCAGTTCAATCCATTATTTTTCGGATCTCTTAGCAGGTCACTTTTAAGTTTACTACACCGATTTTTATTTAGTATGGTATGGGTGCATCTTTCCTATGAACTACTTCTGGGATTGGTATGCCTTTGCCTTGGGATGGAAAAGATTTATTCTGGTAAGGGAAAGCCAATCTATTTAAGGATATGCTTCTTCATTACAATTGCTTAAAATTTATCTGATAATGCTTAGTTGCTGGATATTGCTGTCCAGAATCGATTGAACTTATTGGGTAATTTAATCACTCGTTTGGGTATTGGCCAACCGGAATGAATGGTATCCATCTGTGACGATGAAACGAAACATTCGTGCAGAGAAAGATATGGTATATCGGTGTTTACCTGGGCCTGAGCATTGGGTTGCTTGCAGGTGTTAGACATTGGGCGATATCTGAGCGTACGCAGGAAAACTCCGAAAGTGAGATTAGTAGTTCTCTTTCTGAATCAAAAAATTTTTACAGCCCACCTCCACCCAATATCTCACTGGGTGGAATCATGTTTACCGGATACAAATCAGATGGCACAGATGCCTTTTCCATTGTCGTGTTACAACCGATTGCGGCAGGAACGGTTTTGAGATTCACCGATAGGGGATGGGATGTGGGTGACGGAGGCTTTGACACCTCGGAAGGTATTTTAACATTCACATTTGGCAGAGACTTTAGTTGCGGAGAAGAGATCCTGTTTGAAGATGGAGGATGGAGTGCATCCGATATCAATGGTTTATCCGCAGGCTCAGTCAGTGAATCCGGATCTTTTTCATTATCTACCAGTGGCGATCAGATCTTTGCCTATGAATCGCCAACCCCTACAACCGGTAATGAATCCGCTTTTGTTGCTGCAATCCAAATGAATGGCAACTGGGATAATGATGTTGGTGGTGGAAATGCAAACAACGAATCGGAACGGCCTTCTACCTTTAATGGGTCAGGATCAGCTTACGCCATTGTCTTTAATAATGAGTACGATAATGCCAAATACGACTGCAGTACCAATTCGGGCTCTGCAGCGACCATAATTAACGCATTGGATAACGATTCCAATTGGGATGTTTCAAACAGTTCTTCAAATATAGATTTGGAGGAATTCTGTAATTTTTGTTGTGGTTCTCCAGAGTCAATCACCTTGTCGGGTCCCTCGTCCGTTGATGCAAACTCCACTTTTACTCTTTTTGTGACCGGAACGCTTGGAAGTGGAGAAAGTTGGCAACTTTATACTGGATCGTGTAACAGTGGATCCCCGGTCCAAACGACGATGGCTGATAGTTTTATCATCACGGCTCCAGGATCTGCCGGTACGTATACATATTACGTCAACTCAAGTGGGGCAGACTGCCCGGGACAATGTACCTCTATAACCATCTGTGTTGATGATCTTTATTCAACGTGCACCAATTGTTCTTCCAGTCTCGATTTGAGTGATTGCGGAGATTGTCATTTACCCGACCCTGCCGCCAATCCTCCGCTCATGGCAAATTGTGATGATATTCGAATCGTATTTCTTCTGGATGAGTCCGGATCATTATCCGGTTCCCGAATGGATGTAGAAAATGGAGTCTTAAGCTTCGTAAATGCGCTGAATGGAAGTGGAGCCCAATTAGCCATTATTGAATTTAGTACCTACGCCAGTCTGGTGACTGGTTACACTCCAATGAATTCCGCTTTAGTAAATAACGTTCAAAATTATTTCAATGGCATACCATTCAACGGACGTACATATTTCCCAAGCGGAGGCACCAACTGGCATGATGCCATAGATCTTGCAGCATCGCTAACACAACCGGATTTGATTATTTTCTTCACGGATGGAGAACCTAACTATTACGGAACATCATTTATTTATAGTTGTGATTATGCTCCGTCGATTGTCAATCCGGTAAAAATATCCAATCAGTTGAAAAATGCGGGCACCCATATATTTATGTTGGGTGTAGGAAATAATATTAACAATACCAATTTACAACGTATGAGTGGTCCCACTCAGTATATGGCTGGAACCAACACAGTGGGTACTTCAGATTGGACGATTGAAAATTTTGATAATTTGGCTGAATGCCTCGAAGATTTTGCTTTTGAAATTTGTGCTACTACGATCACTTTGGAAAAGAGCATAATTGATACAGTTTGTTTGGGTGATACCGTGAATTTCCGATTTATTGTTGAAAATACTGGAATGGTAAATGATGCGGAAATGTTGGTAGTAAAAGATACATTTCCAAGTGGTTACACCGCCATTTCTTATTCAGGAGTGCAGACGGTCTGCATTGGTTCAAGTTGCGTGCCTTCGCAGCCGGATAATACTTTTTGCTGGTCGGTGGGAAATCTTCAACCGGGTTATTCGGATACGCTTTTTATTAAGGCAGTAATTCAATCCACATCAAATCTTATAAATACAGCCTGGGCAACGTCTACTACTGCCGATACGGTGAGCAGTACGATTACAGCGATTCCCATTGATACCACACCACCATTAATCAATTGTTCTCCGAGCTGCCTTAATATGGAACAATCTCCTTTAAATGGAGAAGATTGTACTAGTTGTTCTACATCGATATCAGGTAATGGAAATGTGACCATTGGATCAGGAATGAAAGTTTGTGTGTTGGCTGGCAATACTTTTACCGGAAGTGTAACGGTAAATAATGGTGGCACTTTGGTGGTCTGCGGAAATCTCAGCCCATCGAGCCTGACGATAAATGCAGGAACGGTAATACTATTGGGTACTGCAAGTTTCAATAATATTAATTTTAACAGTTCTTCATCTTTATTCAAAAACTACGGAACGGTATCTTTTCAAAACTTAACATGTCAGGGCACCATTGAAAACCATGGTATACTTACCACAACCGGTAATACAAATATTAATACATCTTCTTCTGTGTTTCTAAATACTGGAAATGCGTCCTTCGGAAATAATCTTATTGTCAACGGAGCCTTTACAAACCATGGATCAATTTATGTCGATCACAATATGAACGGAAATGGACAAAGCTCAATCCAGAATTATTGCGAAATGGATATTGATAATAACTTTAGTCTAAGTAACAATTTCCTAAATAATGGTACCATCAGTGTTGGAGCTACCTTAACGCTACAAAATGGCTCGTCAGCAATGTTTGGAAATAAAAGTTCAATTGTATCTCTCAATGGAGTTTTTAATGGAAGTGTTTCGGTCTCTGGTTGTTCTTCTATAAGTGTAAATTATTCTGAATTAAATTCTTCACTATTTATTTCTGGTGACTTGCGAATCTGTGACGCGAATGGTGTATTCGATGTGAATAATTACAGCCCCGGATATTCGGTAAATTGTGTAACATGTACAATCGATTCAGTACTTACATGTGGTAGTGATACCAGTGTATCTGCATTAGGAATGCCATCTGTTACGGATGATTTTGATCCAAATCCTACCGTTTATTACCAAGATATTTTAACACCAGGATGTATAAATGGCCTGTCCTCATTCATCCGAAGATGGTATGCGATCGATGCATGTGGAAATATCGATAGTTGTGATCAAGTTTTTCAAATTATTGATACAATACCACCGGTTATTAGTCCGCCTCTCGATACAATTGTGGACTGCGATGGATCGGGTAATATTGCAGATTTTGATACCTGGACAGGAAATCATGGTGGAGCAACCGCAACCGATGATTGTGATTCGTTGGTTTGGTCTTTTGAAGTAATTAATTCAGTTTTCGGATGTGGACTTTCGAGAACCGATAGTGTTATTTTTATTGCAACAGATGCCTGCGGTAATGCAGATACTGTCAGTGCCCACTTTGTAGTTCAGGATACGACGACACCGGTGATTACCTGCCCGGTGGATGTGACGCTGGACTGCCCGGCGGATACGAGTGTAACCAACACGGGCCTGGCCACAGCGACGGAGGAGTGCAGCAGTATGACGATTAGTTACAGCAATGCGATCACGCCCGACTGTGGCAGCACCTATACGATCACGCGCACCTGGCTGGCGGTGGATGCCTGCGGCAACAGCGCGCGTTGTGAACAGACGATTACGGTTCAGGACACGACGGCACCGGTGATTACCTGCCCGGCGGATGTGACGCTGGACTGCCCGGCGGATACCAGTG
>Ga0116164_10001360_pt1 | contig 18569 bp, 17 predicted proteins | sample AD_UKC109_MetaG_FD_89888 | JGI IMG/M metagenome (GOLD analysis project Ga0116164, IMG submission 89888) | Active sludge microbial communities of municipal wastewater-treating anaerobic digesters from Hong Kong - AD_UKC109_MetaG | ecosystem: Engineered > Bioreactor > Anaerobic > Digestate... | reverse complement strand
GCGGAGTTTGTCCATCCTGTTCTCCAGACTTCCCGGATAATCTTCGATAATCATATCGGAAAACCGTTTTCTGAAATAGGTTGCCTTGGTACCTTGACTGCTGCTTTCGAGACCGTGTATGAAGACCCTGATCACACTCATGTAACTACTCTCCCTTTTTTATTCGTAAGACGGGATTCATACTATTCAATAGCAAATATTGCAAGTGTCCATACATCGGGTGTGGGTTAATTGGTTTAAAGATGTTCCGCAAAGATATTGCCTTGAAGATATTTACTGTGTTAGAAGGTGCCTAAACTAAAGAAGAGCAGGTATCAATCATGGTTGCGGTAAATCCGTTCAGGGCCGTTAGGCCGACAAAACAATATGTAAAGGATGTTGCATCCTATCCATATGATGTAGTTGATTCACAAGAGGCGAGGGCGTTGACCCGCGATAACGAAAGAAGTTTTCTGCGTATCGTAAAATCGGAGGTGGATTTTCCTGACGACACGGTCAGCGATGAAGAGGTATATGAAACGGCAAAAAAGAATCTGTATGATTTTCTGAAGAAGGGCATCCTGTTTCAGGATGAAAAGAAGTGCTTGTATATCTACAGACAGAAAACGGATGATCATGCCCAGTACGGAATCATGGCCTGCGTCAATGCAGCCGATTACGAATCAGGGGTCATAAAACGGCACGAGTTGACAAGGAACGATAAAGAGATCGACAGGGTACGGCATATAGACCGGGTGAATGCCCAGACAGGTCCCGTATTGATGACGTACAAGGCTTCAAAAGCCATCGATCTGGCGGTCAACACTATCGTCAAAGGCGACCCCGAATATGATTTTACGGCCGAGGACGGAATCGCTCACACCGTGTGGATTGTTGAAGATGATGGCCTCATTGGGCAGATACAAGCTGAATTTGGAAACGTGGATTCGCTGTACATAGCCGATGGTCATCACAGGGCAAGCGCGGCGGCTGCCGTTGCCAGAATGCGTCGAGAAAGAAATGCGAGTCACGTTGGGACGGAGGAATACAACTATATCATGGCGTTGATATGCCCTCATGACCAGCTTAATGTAAAGGATTATAACCGGGTTGTCAGAGACTTGGGCGGTCTCGATGAGGAAGAATTCATGGGAAAGGTGCGGGAGCTCTTTATCCTGTCAGATGGATTCGAAGAGAGATCACCCCAATGCCGGGGCGAATTCGGGATGTATATGAACGGCATGTGGTACAGATTCCAGAAAAAGGAAAGGGGGTACGGCGGGGATGATCCTGTCGGACTCTTGGATGTATCCATATTGCAGGACCGATTGTTGCGGCCGGTGCTGGGCATCGATAACCCGAGGACGGATACCAGGATTATCTTTGTCGGAGGGTCGAGAGGAATGGACGAACTTGAACGATTGGTGGATTCGGGTGAATATACGGTGGCCTTCTCCCTGTATCCCACAGGACTGAATCAGCTTATGGAGATCGCGGACATGGGAAAGACCATGCCGCCGAAATCCACGTGGTTCGAACCGAAGCCGCGGAGCGGAATATTTGTCCATTTGCTGGATTGATCGATAGGCGTATGTCGTCTCTGGCGAAGACCCTGAAACGGAAGAAATGTCGGAAATAGATGGCGACTTGGAACCATAGATACGGAGCAGCTATCTTGATGGGAGCGGCGCTTTTGTTAGCATTTGCGGCGTCTCTGCACGCGGATATCTATATGTATATCGACCGGGACGGTAATCCCTGTTTCACCAATCTTGTGCCGCCCACATCAGAATACCGGGTAATTGTAAAGGAACGGAAGAGGTTTTCCGGACCCTCTTCGACGAGCAGGTACGATGAATACATCGAAGAAGCGTCCAGAAAACATGGGGTTTCCTTCTCGTTGATAAAGGCCATAATGAAGGCGGAATCCGATTTTGACCCGAAAGCCGTATCAAAAAAGGGAGCGAAAGGGCTTATGCAGATCATGCCCTTCAATTTTCAGCTTCTCGGGATACAAGACCCTTTTAATCCCAGAGAGAGCATTATGGGAGGCGCACGCTATTTCAAGCAGTTGTTGGATCGTTTCAACGGCGAGATTCATCTGGCGCTTGCCGCCTATAACGCCGGCCCTGAAACCGTCGATCGATCAAGTGGTATCCCGCCGATACGAGAGACGGAGGATTACGTAAAAAAGGTTATGAAATATTATAAGATATTCAAGAAAGGGCAGAACTCGCCGACCTAAAATCACCGGAGAGCTATATGCTGGAAAGAAAGCTCGCAAACCGGAGATGGTGAAGAAGGACGGAATAATAAACGGTAAACACGGAAAAGAGTCCGACCACGGCAAAGGGATGTTTCCGGTACCTCCAGAGGAGATACAGGCTCAGCGAAACCAGAACGATCTTGACGAGGGCAAAAAGTACCGGGCGAACGTACAGCAACTGTCCCATGAGGATATTGACCTCACGCATCAGACCCAACTGTGACCAGAGCAGGGTGAACAGAAGATCCAGAATGTTCAGGACGACGACGGCAATGATAATTCCGTTGAGCCATTTGAGGTGTTGTGGGGTTCCCACGCTAAGGGTATATCCGTTCAAAAGGATTTTCCTCTTCATACAGTTCCGAATTAGGGATCATTCGCTTGCCCCATATAATAGTTTCGCTTTCACCTTGTCAATATTTTTCTTACAGTGCGATCGGAAACGCCGCGGGTTCGGCCTTTTTCAGCCTACGCAGCTCCAGCTCTGTCCAGAGCAATATGACGGTAAAAGATATGATATTTGAAAGGGGTTGTGCAAGCCACACTCCGTCCAGACCGAAGTAGATCGGCAGCAGGTATACCAGGGGCACAACAAACAGAAACTGGCGGCCGATTAACAGCATCATGGAAGCCAACCCCTTACCCATGCCGAGCAGGAGATTGATCCACGCGATCATTGGTCCCACGAGTATCTGTGTGGCGATATATATTCTCAGACCGGGAACCGCTATGGCGAGCAGTTCGGGATCGTGGGTAAAGGCAGCCAGTAACGGACGGGCAAAGATTTCAACGAGGAGAAAACTTACTCCTCCGATGAGCGCAGAGAATTTCGTACTCACACGTGCTATCTCTTTGATACGGTCGTAGTTACGCGCCCCGTAGTTAAAGCCGGTCATGGGCATTACCCCATGCCCGATTCCAAAGAGTATCATCATGAGTACCCCGTTTATCCGAAAACCGAGTCCCAGGGTGGCAATCGCCAGATGACCGAAATCGCCCAGTTTGTGGTTGTAGATGACGAGTACCGCGCTCATCGCGATATGGGTGAGGAAGGAAGGAAAGCCTACCTGGTAGATGGGAACGATGATCGACCATCTCGGTATGATATCTCTGAATCGTACGTGGTACCCGGAACGGTGTGAAAAAAGAAAGTACACCGACAGGAAGAAGGCCGAGAACTGTGATATTACGGTTGCAACGGCGGCCCCTCTGATTCCCATCTCCGGGAATGGCCCCCATCCGAAAATAAGAAAAGGATCGAGGATCGCATTTAATATCGCCGACGTTACGATGACGAACATGGGGACGTTTGGATTCCCCTCCGCCCTGAAGAGGGAGTCGGACATCATCATGAAAAAGAGAAAGGGTGTGCCGAATACGACGATTTCCAGGTACATCCTGGAAAGGGGGAGGATATGTTCCGGGGCGCCGAAAAAGCACAACACCGGCTCGCAGAAAATGGTGCAGGAGAGGATAATGAGTATCCCAAAGAATGCGGCGAGGAAGATGATCTGTCCTGCCGTCCCGTTTGCCCTTGCATGATTTCCCGCTCCGAACATGCGGGAGGCAAAGGAACCCGCACCCACGCCGGTTCCCATCCCTATGCTCCCGAAGAGTATCTGAATGGGGAAACAGATGGTTAGAGCCGCAATGGCCTCCGGGCTGATCTTCCCTATCCAGAAGGTATCCACCACATTGTACAGCGACATGACGAGCATGGCTACCACCGACGGCAGGCTCATGTGGAAGAGCAGAGATCCGATAGGGTCTTTCCCCAGATCAAGCATCTTTTTTTCTTTATTTGTCTTCATATATCGGTGTAGGGTACAGGGTATTCGTGTCTGAATCTCAAACACGAGCTCGTCATACACTAAAAGAGAGGATTCGTAAACAGTTGAAAGCCGATGACTACAATCTTATTGTCATCCTGGGGCCTACCGCATCCGGTAAAACGCGGCTGGCCGCCATGCTCGCAAAGGAGATCGGCTCCGAAATCATCTCCGCCGATTCACGACAGGTGTACCGGGGGATGGATCTGGGAACGGGCAAGGATATCTCGGAATTTATGATAAACGGCACAGTGATTCCCTGTCACCTGATCGATATTGTCGATGCCGACTATGAATTCAACCTCTTTGAATATCAGAAGATGTTTTATCGAACCTTCACGGAGATTTCACAGCGGGGAGTAATGCCGATTATGGTCGGCGGAACGGGACTTTATATCGAAGCGATCGTTAAGGACTACCGCATGCATGCAGTTCCGGAGAATGCTTCCCTCCGTGAAGAACTCCGAACGATGGATATGGACGTTCTGAGAGATCGTCTCGTGAAAAGCAATCCCTCCGTGCATAATACGACCGATACACAGGACAGGGAACGTCTGGTACGTGCCATCGAGATCGCCGAGTATTCGAAGGATCATCCCTTTGTTGAAGAAGCTGAGCGTCCCCAAATCAACCCCTTTATCATAGGTATAGGCTGGGAAAGAAATCTCCTTCGCGAACGGATAACAAGGCGTCTGAAGGACCGCATCGACAGGGGAATGATAGAAGAGGTCAAAACCCTCCACGATCAGGGCGTGAGCTGGGAGAGGCTGGATTCCTTCGGGCTGGAGTATCGGTATCTCAGCCGGTACCTTCGCGGGGAGATGGACCGTGAAGAGATGGTCCAACAGCTCGGCACGCGGATACACCAGTTCTCCAAGCGGCAGATGACATGGTTTCGGCGGATGGAGAGACTGGGAATTGTCATCCATTGGTTAGAGAACCCTGACTATGAATCGGTAAAAAAACTGGTTGAGGAACATGTCGGATGACGGTTCCAGCAGCCATTGAGAAATATCTGAAACAGTACTCCGTGGGTGCCAGGTGGCGTATTGTCCCCGGATCATTCGAGGGGATCGATACGGTTGTTGTGATCCCTGCCCTTGCCGAATCGGACCATATCTTCAGAACTCTTGCCGACCTTTCAGAAAACCCGCCGGACCAGCTTACCCGTACAGTGGTTGTCTGTGTCGTCAACAACGGGGATGAAGAAACCGTATCGGCAGAGGCATTTGCCGATAATCAGTACACACTCAAAATCCTGCGATCCCTCGTCGAAGATAATGGAGACGATATTACAAAGGTGCGGCAATCCGCATGCATCGATCGCATCAGACAAAGCGGCCTGCAGGTGGCGTATATCGATGCCTCTTCGCCAGGACTGGAGATGCCGGGTAAAAGCGCTGGCGTCGGATTTGCGAGAAAGATCGGTCTGGACCTCTCGCTGGAACTGTTCGACTACGATACCGATTCGATAAAGCTCCTCCTGTGTCTGGATGCCGACACGCTGGTGGAGCCAGCGTATCTTGCTGCCGTGCGAGACTCATTTGAAAAGGAACAACTTACCGCGGCCGTGATCGCCTTTGCGCACCAGGAGGCTGACTCCGCTGACGAACAGGCCGCGATCTGCTGTTACGAGCTGTTTCTCCGCTACTATGTCCTCGGTCTGCGCTGGGCCGCATCACCGTACGCCTTTCATTCCATAGGCTCCACCATGGCGTGCACCGCCGAAGCGTATGCGGCGGTGAGGGGCATGAATAAAAGGAGGGCGGGAGAGGACTTCTACTTTCTCGACAAGCTCGCGAAGATCGGCAGGGTGGGGAGGATAACCGCCACCACGGTTCATCCCTCCGCAAGACCGTCCGGCCGTGTTCCCTTCGGCACGGGGAAGCGCATCATGAGTTTTACCGAAGGGAAGGGAAACTATTACTGTCTGTACGATCCCCGGTCCTTCATAGTGCTTAAGACATGGCTCGACTATATGTCATCCCTCCGTGAGATGGACGATCAGGCCATATTGGCGCATGCCGGAGGGATACACCCGTCTCTGGAGGCCTTTTTAAGTGAGCGCCGCTTCAGTGAGGTGTGGCCGCGACTTGTGGAAAACAGTGGAGACAAAGTCCACCTGAACAGTCACTTCTCCCGATGGTTCGACGGATTCGAGACCTTCAAGCTGGTCCGTTATCTGACGAATAACGGCCTCCCACCGGTGGATATGTTCGTGGCCCTGCAGCGGCTCATGGAGATGATGGCGAAGAAACTTCCGGTCGACATTACCCCTGGCATCGTACCTTCCTTTCAGATGCAGATGGAAATTCTTGAGTATCTCAGAGAAATCGACCGCTGAGGACACCCCTTTTCTCGAATCGGGATCACTGATGATCTCCGGATACCGAAATATTTCAGTATAACTTTGAAAATTCTTGATTTTCCTCGTTGGCGGTTTTATACATATTGATATAAAATGATAGGCTGTCAATGCCGGAACTATCTGAATTTACATATTACATAGAGATGGGATAGTCCTCATGAAAAGCAGATGCAAACATCTCATTTTTGACGTTGTTATCTCCTGTTTTTTTATTGCGGGACGCTTACTGATGCGTCAGAGGCCGCGACTGAAGGGCAGGGAGTATCTTGCCAACGTTCCCATGCCGATTATCTTCACGGTCACACACGACAGCTATTTTGAGATACCGTCGCTGGCAAAGGTCTATCAGGCACTCAAACCGAGACCGGTCTTTACCGTCATGGCTAAGGAAGATTTCCTGAGCGGAACGTACCTTTCATCCAATTTCAAGATAAAGAACTCATTCCTTAAATCACTGTTCCTCCTGCTCGACAAATCGGGATTGCCGAGGATCTTTTTCAAGATTATGAATCTATCCACCATCCACCGGCCCTTTATTGAAAGTGCCGTTCAAAAGAAGGATCATCTAAAGGAAGAAATTTCGGGACAGCTATCCCATTTTAAAGAGACCATAGCACAGGGCATGTCGACACTGGTATTTCCCGAGGGGACCACTTGGGGGTTCGGCGGTCTGAAGAAGATCAGAAGCTCTGTTTATCAGTTGGTAAGCAGCACCTTTTCTCAATACAGGAAAGAGGTATATGTGCTCCCCATTAACGTGAAAGTGGACCGGTTGATCCAGGGGTGTAAGGATGTGTTTATCAACGTGGGGGAACCTCAATTTATTATAAAGTCCAAAGAGGAGTTCAACCGGCACCTCTACGACAGTCTTCAGAAACTTCACACCATTACCTTCAGTCAGATTGGGGCATACTACCTACAAAAGGCCGCCGAAATCGGCTCCCGGACCAGACAGGAGATACACCTGTCCAAAGAGGTCGTAACAGGCCATATCGAAAAGATTATTGGTGATATCCATTCAAAAGTTAAGGGAAAAATTCTCCCTGCCCTCGATACAAGTCTTATCGATGCGCGATATCGTGCGAAGAAGATCAACGGTTTCCTGCAGTACTGCACCAGGAATAACTACCTTATCGAGATGTCGCGGGACACGGAGACGGGGATGTATGTCGTCAACGGGGAAAAAGTGCTCACCCAGTACCCGGCAAAGGTATTTCGAAAACTCAATCCCGTGGGATTCCACGCCAACGAACTGGTTTCTCTCGGCGCACAGGAGATCGAATCTCTTTTTGATATCTTTGGTCTCCCCAATGCACAAGCGGCAGTGTAATTGAGCCGGAGCGCCTGCCTGCACGGAACGGCGGATTCATTGTGCATAGATCGCTGCAGGGAATTGCAATCATTTATACATGTCATTATTGAGATGAGGATCTCAATCACTCAGGAATTTCGTCGTACGAAGAGCTTTGTCTGGATGAAAATTCCCACGAGGGTCAGGGCAACAACGAGGGCCGCTTCAATCCACGGGGGAAGTGTAACGGCTTCGGTGATAATCAAGGCGCCGACAATAGATGAAAGTGCAACAAGAACCAAGTCGAAAAGGAAATAGAGGAGTACGGCGCCGGCGATGCCGCCTGCTATGCAGGTGAACCAGAATACTCCTTCGGGAATCAGTCCGAAGGAGGTTATTACCGTATAGGCGATATACGAACCCGCGAGAAAACCGGCCACAAAGATGGCAAAGCTCTGCATGAAGACAGCGATGAAAATGCCGATAATCCCCAGTATAATCCCCGTTGCCAGCGTCAGGGTGGGTGAGTCGATGGTCAGGATATGATCGGCGAAGAAAAAGCCGGTGATGAATCCTACGACGCCCACGAAAAGCCAGAAAAATTTGCGGCCTCCGGCCAGTAAAAGAATGCCTGCCGCTATATGTAGCAATGGTGTCATACTGAACCTTTCATATCGTTAACCCGTTACAAGGAGAAGTACTCCATCGGTTACGCTATCGTTTCAACCTTTTCTTGAGTTTCATGATCCTTCTGTAGGATTCGTCTATCCGTTCTATGGGTATCTTACCCGCTGCTACCAGCTTTTTTATCATGCCTGTGGCCCGCTCTGCAATATCATCGTCGAATACGGAGTTGTTTGCAAAGACAAGCATGTCGCAGCCGGCATTAATCGCCATGGTGATTGCCTGTTCGAGTCCGTAAAAGGATCGTATGGCATCCATCTGCAGGTCATCGGAGACGACGACACCGTCAAACCCCATGTCATTCCTCAGTATCCCATCGATCATAGTGTGCGAGAGAGTTGCCGGCCAGAGGGGATCGAGCCTGGCGTTGAAGATGTGTGCCGTCATGACCATGTCGCAGATCCCTGATTGAATGATCGCGTCGAAGGGCTTAAGTTCGTCTGCCGACCAGCTTTCGGTCACATCCACGAATCCCTTGTGGGAATCAGCGGAAGAGCTTCCATGGCCGGGAAAGTGTTTGATCGCAGAGAGTATGCCGTGTTTGTGCAACATTTCGATACAGATGATCGAGTGCTTCACCACGGTATTCGGATCGGAGGAGAAGCTCCTCTCCAGTTTCCCGATCACGGGATTGCCGGGATTGCGGTCGAGATCGACAACGGGAGCGAAGTTCACGTTTATACCGAGGTCGGCGAGGGTTCGGGCCGTTGTCTCTGAGTGTTGTCTCGTGACGTCACAGTCATTGATACTTCCGAGATATTGTTCGGAGACCGTGGGCGCAAAGCCGAACTTTTCTTTGAGTCTGCTTACCCTTCCTCCCTCCTGATCGATGGCGATAAAGAGGGGGAGGGTAGATGCCTCCTGCAGTGCCTTTACCAGTGATTTGACTTGGGGGGGCGATTCGATGTTTCTGACGGGGGATTTAGAGGGGACATCGTAGTCGAAGAGGATGACACCGCCTATGTGACGCTTTTGTATATCGACTATTACGGGACTTGTCTCGTCGACTGAAAGTCCCCTGAATCCGATCATGATCATCTGGCCGATCTTTGTGTCGAGTGATTCATTTCCGGTTGTTGTTTCAGCTGAAAGGGAAGCGGACGGTGTCAGAATGATCCATATGCACAGAATACAGGCGAGGTGATAGATCGCGCGCACACTTACTGACATGAGGCGTGCAATCTGTTCAAATCGAATCAACTGATGACTCTCTGAAATGGCATCTATTGCATGCATGAGAATGATAATACCAGAAAGTAGGATTTCAACAAGCAGGAAACCCCGCCTTTGAGCGGGGTTTCTCGTACGATCTGTTCCCCTCCTGAGGTTTTACGGGGAATCGTGAAGATCATGATAATGGTACGGCTATACGCAATTTCCTTGTGGTTCAGATCAATAATTAAACCAAGACTGTTTACTGTACGGGACCCAAGGGTAGGACCGTTTTTCCGTACATCTCGTTCCAAACCTGTGCCATCGCGGCGTAGATGGCCGAAAATCCGCATATGATCCCCTCGTATCCTGCGAGATGCTTTATGGTGGTACTGCCCGATGCGTCGCCCCAGGCCAGGAGGAAAAAGAGCACTGTCAGTGTGAGGAACACGACCTGAAGGGCCCTGTTTGCCCTCAGCGTGCCGATAAACATGAAGAAGGTAAAGAGACCCCACATGAAAAGATACGTCGCCATCGCACCGCTCGTCGGGCCGTTCCACCACCCAAATTTCGGTATCAGCAGCAGAAAGACCAGACTGAGCCAGAAAAGGCCGTAGGAGGTAAATGCCGTTGTCCCGAAAGTGTTGTTCTTCTTCCACTCCATGATGCCCGCGATCACCTGTGCTATGCCTCCGTAAAATATTCCCATCGCAAGTATCATCGAATCCAAAGGATAGAAACCCGCGTTGTGAATATTCAGGAGCACCGTCGTCATCCCGAAGGCCATGAGACCCAGAGGCGCCGGATTAGCCGTTGTATCCTGTATCGTTACCAATTCTTTCCCCATAAACCCTATTCCTCCTTATAATTTTTATTTCAGAATAAAAACCGTGAACCCTTGGACAGGAAATTGCGTATGAACCCAGTGCCTGTCTTACAACCTGTTTAACATTATTTTACTAAGATATTGCGTGAAAACACCCGCAAGATTACTACACTGGTTGGAATGAAAGGTCAAGTCTAACCGAAACGAACAGGCATTTAGGTAGGATTTTTTTGTCAATCTTGATTACTTGCGAAACGGTCGGGTATGGAAGGTGACTCCAGGAGATTCGACAGTTGGAGCATATCTTTATCTGTGAGTGCTTGTAAGAAGGCGAATGGTCGTTGTCAGACCAAAGTATACGTCCTGAAACATTGCACGTTCTGCTCAGCTCATCGATACAAGCTTTCAATCATGACCGAATCTGTGCTATATCTATATAAGGCAGGCGTGTTTTCACTAAACATCGCATTCATAGATAGTGACAATGCAGGATGATAACTTAAAAAGAGCCTTTGTAACATGCCTTCGCAGCTTCAATCATAAAATTACAGAACGTTGAAAACTCGATTCATCAATACTACATCTGAATTACCATGAAATCGTCAAATCACACTTTATATAGGATATCAGCACTTATCTTCTTATTGATTGTTGCCAGTGCGACTGTTGCCGGTAGCGCCGATAGTAACAGCTTAACAATTATTAAAGGGACGAAGACAGATGTGGTGCTCTTGATCACGTTTGTTTTATTGGCACTGGTATTTTCATTCGCCTGTTCCGTGGCAGAGGCCGTTCTTTTAAGCATTACACCATCATTCATAGAGAGTCTGCGAGAGAAACATCCCAGGCGTGCGATGCTGTTAAAACGGTTGAGATATGACCGGATAGATCAATCACTCGCAGCGATCTTGACTCTGAACACAATCGCACACACGGTAGGAGCAATTGTAGCTGGTGCAAAAGCTGCAGTGGTCTTTGGAAGTGTATGGATTGGTTTATTCTCCGCCATAATGACGTTACTGATCTTATTTTTTTCTGAAATTATACCGAAAACGATGGGGGCGGTCTACTGGAGAAGGTTCGCAGGTGTGACGGCATTTTTTGTACGTGGTCTGATTATATCCCTTTATCCGCTGGTGTGGGTTGCTGAAGGACTGACACGACTGATTGCCCGCGGGAAAGTTGAACACGTTTTCAGCCGTGATGAGTTTATCGCCATGGCGGATGTGGGCGAGCAGACCGGGCAGATCGAGGAACATGAGTCGCGCTTCATTCACAATCTATTTCATTTCGGCTCGCTGCAAGTAACAGATATCATGACGCCGCGCGTCGTCATGTACGCGTTGCCTCATGATATGACGGTTGCGGAAGCCTTGAAGATGGCCGATGAAAAGCCATTCTCACGCGTGCCGATATACGAGACGGATATTGACGACATCACAGGCGTTGTTCTCAAAGATAAAATTCTGATGTCTGCGTCTCAAGGCCAGGGTGATGTGAAGCTCGATGCACTGAAACGAGACATCTCTTTTGTTCCGGAGTCGATGCCGTTGTCAATGCTGTTGGAGTTTCTTCTCGATCATCGTCAGCAGATTGCTATTGTCGTTGGCGAGTATGGAGGAACGTCAGGACTAGTAACGCTCGAAGATGTGCTGGAGACATTGTTGGGTATGGAAATTCAGGATGAAATGGACGATGTCGAAGATATGCGAGTTCTGGCACGACAACAATGGGAAAAACGCGCAAAGGCACTTGGCATTACCCCCGAAATCATAGAAACAGGTCAAAATAGAGAGAGTGATCCGGGGAAGATGAACAATCCCAACCGCTAAATCAGACGGTTACTGATCCCTAATGTGCTTTTTCCCGTCTCTCGATTCCAGCAATAATCAAAACAATCTAAATCGTCTGCGGCAGATGAATCTTTCTTCCCATCACAATTGTTTTTTCCAAGAATCCAACTCACTGAAAATTACAATCGGAAATTCCGAAATAGTATTTTACCCTCACGATAATTTACACGGTTGCCTTGATCTTCTGCGTTGATGTTCCTTATCACAAAATTAGGAAAGTAAAATATACTTGACAATATGTTTAATAAAGTATACAGAACTATCAAAAACATTGGGTAGGAAACATGCCAAAAACAGCCCCACATCTTAAGATAGTTAATCGGCTTCATGTCTTCCGTGCGGAACGAAGAATGACGCAAGAACAACTTGCGAAAGAAGTAGATGTAACACGGGCCACCATTATTGCCATCGAAGGAGGAGGCTATAACCCTTCTCTTGAATTGGCATTTCGAATTGCCCGTTACTTCAAGACAGATATAAACAATATTTTTTATATTGAGGAGGATGTATCGTGAAAAAGTTTGACTCAACCCTATTGAAGATATTCTTGTATGGACTTCCTTTGTTTGTTGTTCTTGCTGTATTCGCATATTGCTATAGTGAGGGTATAGTTGACCGTGACGCTGATTACGCAAGGCTCCTGAACAACTTTGCTGGACTCATCATAACAGTATGGATGACGTTGGCCCTTTACCTAAGTGTGAGGTTGATGGTTTCCGGGCAGCTTCGAGACCAAGTCATCGCCAAGATAACCTTCATGCGAGAACGTGATGAGCGCGAAGCCCTCTTGACGGGAAAAGCAACAAAGGCAACCTTTTTGACATCGCTTGCCATTTTGATTTTTCTCTTTTCTCTGTCCTGTTTTCAGGTTTCTGTTTACAGAGTTCCACCTGATAAAGCCGTTGATGGTAAAACGGGAATGGTTTCATTGGGTATGGGTTTCAGTCTGCTAGAAAGTGATAAACAAAAACAACGTACAGAGAATATTCAAAAGGAATACATATTCGATTACAGGGGGTTGCCTATATCTAGCGAGACGATTATTCTGCTACTGATCATTTGGCATATTGGGTTCTATAATTATTCGATGCGGAAGCTGCTTAAATAATTAACTGGTAAAAAAGGATAAAATAGATGTAGTTGATTGTCTATTTCCTCCTGTAACAAACAAAACTTGAATTGGCCTGCTTGTAGCAGATTACTGAAATAATTTTAAGGTTTAGTAGGGAAAGGGTGCTACTACCTGACAGCGTGTTTCCCGATCATCCAGGCTAAGGCTTGCTTCCTGATAGTGAGTGTTCAGCAATTTTTAAAGTATTGCTCCATTTCGAGCAGTACTTGTTATGCTCTTTGGTTTTTAGTCTTTATTATCACGGAATGCTAACTGGTCGAAGTTCAATTGTGCTTGATGTGATGATGAAACTTCCTCTTTTCATTTTTCACTAATTGAATTAGGATTGCACGAAAGTCCGGGGAATAATCACTAAATATACTATTAGAAGTCATAAAAGGGAAACAGCATGGATAGATCAGAAGCAAAGAAAAATTACAAGCAGTCCAACCGCCCCATGGGGATATATAGAATAAGAAATACGCAAAATGGTAAATCATACGTCGGTTTCAGTCTGGAGTTACAAGCCAAGATTAATAGGCACAAAGCAGAACTGATATTTGGAAGCCATAGAAACTCAGAGTTGCTTAATGAATGGAAAGCGTTTGGAGAATCATCATTTGAGTTTGAGGTTTTGGATGAACTTGATTTTGATGAAAAATCAAATGCAGATCCTATTAAAGAATTGAATATCCTCAAGGATATGTGGATTAGCAAACTTGAGAAAGCTGGAAGCGCGGTCGTTTCCATCTAAGGGAGAAAAATAAGAAACAGATTTCTCTCAGCAATCATTAATGCCATGCATAAGCGGTTGCAATGGAGCGCAACGGAATTGCAATCCGTCTTAGTGCAATTGTTCGGCATTACAAATGTATTTATTGCATCAAAATTGTGTAAGCATTACCATCAGTAAAAAAACGGTCTCCTATAAAGTTATTCCCGATCATAGGTTTTACAAGTTGAACCTTCAAGTAGCTTTTTATTTTCCCTGTGTGGCTAAGGTCTCGATACAGCAACTCTCGTTCCGTGTCTAAATCAGGGGAAATCTTTGGAATAATGCCCCACTTAAAACCATCATTGGCATTAACTAATCCAACATAGATATTATTTCCATTTTTCAATGAAAAGTTTGTATTCCATATTTTCAGATGGTGTGCATTTCTGAGCCAATTTGTCTCAGGCACTTTTGCAAAGCTAAGATCCTGCATCTTGGCATTCCAGAAAGAAGGCGACATAGGCGCAGACGGATAAGGTGTTTTTAGCAGCAAAGCCTTTACTGCTTTAGTGAATGACGAGATATCAGCTTTATCGGTTAAAATCCATCCGGTTTCCTGAAGTGCTGCAACCAATTGTCCAGCATTCCTGGCAAGGAAAATAAAGTTTATGGGCTCTTGTTTATCGCCAATCAGTGTCTCGGTATATTTTATCTGTTCATTGGTGAATACATCTGTACTTTGCGAGACAACGACCACATTCCTTATTGGAGCTACCGCTAGCCGAGGGTGGTAATTCATTGAAAACCCCGTATAGAACAGGATTGCGATGAAAACAAGAGCAAAAGAGATTGGGCTGGCTCCACGAGCAGGAATAATAGATTGGTCACTCTTTCTTTTATACCCGAGCCATTCTGAAAAAGAGACGGCAATAATTAGCCACATGGACCCGACAAGGTAACCGCTCCAAACATCGCTTACATAATGTTCCCCAAGGTATACTCGGCTAAATCCAATTGCTATGATTAGGATAATTGTTGCAAAAAGTATATTGATCTTTTGATTCCAGCTTTGGACAAAGCGCATAAGGAGGTAGCCACAAAAACCGTAGAAAGCGACTGCAATAGTAGCATGCCCGCTTGGAAAGGAAAAAGAATGTTCCACATAAACAGCCAGTTCCGGGCGGGAACGATGGAAGGCTAGTTTTCCTAAATATGTAAATGTTGCACTTCCACAAACAGTGATAAAAAGAGGAACAATGAAAGAGTTCTTCCGCCACAGCCACAGAAGAACAACCGAGACGGCAATAAATCCCAGGATGACCTGGCTTTTGCCAAGCAGGGTTATCCAGGTGAAAACGTTTGTTAGAGTATCAGTACGGAAGACAGCAGCAAGATTTGCAATACGGATATCGGCGGCGATAATAGGATCAGATGTTATTAGATCTTCTACGATTCCGGCAAACAGCGCTAAAGCGTAGGCAAAAGCCAGAACAAGAATGGATAAGGGCAGGCCTGAAAATGTTTCTGTATCAAGCCGTGCTTTCAAAAAAGAGATAAGACGAGGATGTTTTTCTATCCATAGCGCCACATGTTCGTTATTCGTGATTGCCTCTCTGGTTGATTGCCAAAGAGAATCGACAATGATCCAAATTTGTTTCCCCTTCTTGATAATCAGCCATTTTAAAAAGTATAAAATGGCACCAGATGTTACGAGAAAAGCAAAAAATAAACCCGCCCGAGACAACCATAATTCTGCAAGATTAAGAGATTGAGCAAAAATGTACCCGGCAAGGACCCATTCAAATCCCCACCCGATACCACCAAGAACATTCCAGAACATAAATGTTCTTTTGTTCATTTTTACGCTACCGGCAATAAACGGAACAATCTCTTTGATGCTTGGTACAAACCGACCAAGAAAAACACTCTTCGCGCCATGAGAGTCCATGAAATTCCTTGTTTTTTTTATATAGTCGGACTTGAGAAGCCAGAAACCTTTTTCGATCCACTTGGCCCCATATCTTTTCCCGAGGAAGTAGTTAATGTTGTCACCCATAATAGCGCCAAAGACGGCAAACCAGATGAGATCGCCTGTATCAAAGTAGCCGCGTGAAGAAAGTGCACCGAGAAAAAGAATAATGGTTGAACCGGGAAGAAAAAGGCCGATGCCGACAGTTGTTTCAAGAAGAGCAGCAAAAAAAGCTACCCAATAGCCAGCAAAATGAACATGTTCAATCGATGGCAATATGAAATTGATCAGGTTATTCATCATATTTGGGTTGACACTTTCATAGGCGAACATCGTTTATATGGATCCGGATAAAAACCGAACCATGGCCATCATTGCCGTATAAGATCCTTCGAAAATACGTTAGAAATGTAATCGTAACCCATTACCATCAATATAAATAAAAAAATCTAAATTAGTTACGGTGTATTGTACTGATCCGTATAATACATCATTTCCATTTTAGTAATAGCACGTAAAGTATGAACTTCATAGAAAACAAAAGCCCTGTCATCGTTTAAAAAACAGGGCTTTTATGACCAGACCATAATCCCTTCCCTGGTTATAGCCGTTCACAAGCAGATATACCTCAGGCATTTCAATGAAACATATTGACCCACTAACTCCATGGCGTTGTCATGTCAAGAAATTTTACATCGAGACTTTCAAATGGCAATGAGTTACTTTTCTCTGATATTGTTTTGAAGACTTGTAGATGAACTTGATAATCCGACCGACATTTGTTTCGACGTTGTCTGCCAAGTCAAGCCTGAATTGTTGGACGTAATCATCCTTGACAGAATTGCACGGGTAGTACATATATACAACAGGATTGTACATGGCTCCTTTTTGAGAATTTCTCTGGTATTTCAATCTTGTGTTGAACGGTGGGCACGATCCACGGTGCCTGTTGTAAATGCATCAATGAAAGAGGAGATGTTATCATGATGCAGAAGACGTTTTATGGAAGAGTTCTGGTTCCTGCGGGTATTGTTCTGTTCCTGATGATCCTGTCGATCAACATCTATAACATCTCTCCCCTTATTGGGCGCAACCATCCGGGCGTGAGCCGGGTACTGTCCGACCTATCCGCCCTGTTCATGTTCATCAGTATATGGCTTGGCGCATTTATCGCTCATCCGCTTGCCTACAGGGCGGGTGCATCAATGAAGGAACGGGTATTTGCGGGTCTGATCACCCCCCTGGCGTGGTCTGCAAAGATGGTATACGGAGCCGGCTGCATATATGCGGGATGGGAACTGGCCTACTGGTCCCTTCATCCGCTGATTGTGGGAGTTATAGGGGTTGCGGTACTTGAGATGGGTATTACCGAGATCGTATGCAGACTGCTGTACCGGAAGAAACTCCCCGTACCGGAAAGGATTATGCAGCCTTCCGTCGTGATCATGCTCCTCGCAGGCCTTATTATCGTTCCCGTTGCCCTCTGGAATGGGGGTACCTTTCTGTTTTATATATTCGTGGACATTTATACCGCGCTCTTCTACTGATAAAGAGATAGACGTAAAGGAGGGGGATGCGCATGGCATCGTTTGAAGACAATCTGTTCGACAGAAGCCTTTCCCGAAGGGAGGTCCTCGAACTATTGTGCGGCATGACGGTTGCGGGGATGATGGACATATCCTTACCGATGCGCGCCTTTTCCGCTCAGGCCGATAAGCCCAACATTATCTTCATCCTGAGTGATGACCACCGCTGGGATCATATGAGCTGTATGGGTCATCCCTTCATCGAAACGCCCAATCTCGACAGGATCGGACGGGAGGGGGCTCTCTGTGAAAATGCCTTTGTTACATCGTCCCTCTGCAGTCCGAGCAGGGCGAGTTTTCTTACCGGTCAGTATGCCCATACACACGGAGTAAAAAACAATATAACCCCCTGGAGAGATGAAAACGTCACCTTTCTCGAATTGCTGAAAAAGGGCGGCTACGACACGGCATTCATCGGCAAATGGCATATGCCCGGCAAGGGGTTGCCGGATCTGAGAGGAGTGGACCGGTTCATCTCCTTTACCATTCAGAGAGGGCAGGGGAGGTATTTTAACTGCCCCCTCATAGTGGATGGTGTCCATACCCGTTCCCGGAAGGAATATATAACGGAAGAGTTGACCGATTATGCACTGGATTTCATAAAGCAGAGGAGAGACAATCCGTTCTGTCTCTATCTCTCCCTGAAGGCGGTTCATCACCGCTGGCTGCCTCCTAGAGATCTGAAAGGAACATACGGCAAGATCACCGACCTTCATCTCCCGCCCGAAGCGGACAACTGGATCGGACTGGTGGACAATCACATCATTTACGGGACATTTGGCGGCCTGAAGCAGATGTACCGGGGATACTGTGAGACTATCCTTGCAATAGACAGGGAAGTGGGGCGCATACTCGATTACCTTGACGCCGCCGGAATCGCGGATAATACCGTTATCGTATATGCTGGAGATAATGGGATATACTGGGGAGAGCACCGGTT
>Ga0116164_10001358_pt1 | contig 18585 bp, 17 predicted proteins | sample AD_UKC109_MetaG_FD_89888 | JGI IMG/M metagenome (GOLD analysis project Ga0116164, IMG submission 89888) | Active sludge microbial communities of municipal wastewater-treating anaerobic digesters from Hong Kong - AD_UKC109_MetaG | ecosystem: Engineered > Bioreactor > Anaerobic > Digestate... | reverse complement strand
GCGGAAACCGCAGTAGTAGCAGCGCTACGTCAAGGTTTCCGCAGGCCCGGGCTGGCGGAAATATGACGCGACAGCGTGCAGGGGATTTGATCAGCGTTTACCTAGGTCTGACTTGATTATTATAGCATAAGACAGCAGCGTTTCCGAGCGGACCCGTTCCCTGTCGCCCGGCCCGCTTTCGAAACGCCGCGGCAAAGCCCAAAGCAGCGGCAGCGTCCGCGGTAGTTTCGTACTACTATCGCGGACGCTGCCGTTGTTCCTGTTTTATTCCCGGGTCCGGGATGGGATCGGTCCGCTACCGTTTGGGCGTAAAGCCTTCGAAAATCCACGTACCGTAACGCTTGAGCGTTTTCTCAAGCAGCGGCTGGCTGTTCACCGTCCAGGCAACCAGCCTGGCGCCGAAAAGGTATTTATCCAGCAGGAGGGACAGGCTTGCCGGATACTTGCAGTCATAGGCGATAAAATGCGGCCGGCCGACGAAATTGTGCAGCAGATGCTTGCTCACGATGTACTTTTTCAGCCCGTGCGCCTTCGCAATGGCCGGATTGCAGCTATCCAGCTGGCCGCGAATGATCCCGGGCGCATGCTGCCGGAAATACCGAACGATCCGCGGAGCGAACGATTCCACGCAAAACGGGCCCTCATATTCCCGCAAAAACCCGAGCGTGGCCTGTGCGGTTTCCAGCTGGTCGCCGTAGCCCTTGATCTCCACAACCAATGGCACACGGCCTGCGACCATGGCGAGAAAATCGGAAAACAGCGGAATACGGCTCCCGTCCGGGATCGTCGGCAGATCGGCGTAGTCGGTCTGCGCGATCACGCGATCGACGCCGCAGATCCGCGCCGTGTTCGAATCGTGATGGACGATCAGCTGCTTATCCTTTGTAAACTGCACATCCATTTCGATGCCGTATCCGTGATCGATTGCCAGCGAAAACGCCTTCATGCTGTTTTCGTACACCTGCTGGGCGGCGTTATGCAGTCCCCTGTGCGCGATCAGCTTCCCCGGAAATACGTTCGGCTTCGGCTGCCGCAGCGACGGAGCAATCATCCACAGGTACAGAATGACGGTCACCGCAAAAACCAATAGAACCCATCCAAACCATTGCATAAAAAACACCTGCTCTTTCCATAATTTTTTTGGTTTCGGATGTTTGCGTCTGTTGTGTTCATAAATGCGAGGCCATCATAGTACACACGTTTTTGCTTGTCAATCTCCAAATGCCCGCATCTATCGGCGGTTCTTCCGCGGAAACGCCGGATTTATTTACGATGCACAGGGTTTTTTTCGATCGGGTTTTTCTCTTTAAACCGCATTAAACCGCGGTTCAGTAAAATACTTGCATATCCGGCCGGATCGTTGTATAATGCGCTTGAGATATTTGGAGACCATAAAACGAACAATAGCAAAGGCATCTGCTCTCCATATTGAGATTTGAGATCAACGAGAGAAAATTTTGCTCTTGTTGTTTTTATTTTCTTCATCAGGACGGGAGCTTGTTACCGGCGCCACATCCGCAGGGTCCGGCAAAACAGAAGCGCAAAGCCATTGTACCTTGCGCGCGAAAGAAAGTGAGCGGCGATGTTATCCACGTTATCAGCAAATACGATCCTCAATCCGGGGCTGCCCTGGACCGAGATCGGCATCCGCACCCTTGCGGCTGTCCTCGTGGGAGGCGCCATCGGCATCGAAAGGGAATATAAAAACCGGCCTGCGGGCATGCGCACCCATATCCTGGTGTGCCTCGGCGCGACGATGATCGCCCTGCTGGAATGCCTGATCATGGCCAATCCGTCCGTCCAGAACGCTTCCGGCAGCTTCACCTTTACGCTGACGCGGCTGTCCGCGCAGGTGATCAGCGGAGTCGGTTTTCTGGGCGCGGGCACGATCTTTATCGCGCAGAAGAAAATCGCCGGGCTGACGACGGCGGCCAGCCTGTGGAATGTCGCCTGTCTGGGTTTGATGATCGGGTTCGGGTATTACGTGATCGCGGTCCTGTGCTGCCTGCTCGTCGTAACCATCCTGACGCTGTTCCAGAAGATCATCCGCGTCAACTCGGTGAAGCGCGTGGAGGTCCGCTTCATCAACCGCGCCGCGACGCTTGAATATATCAACCAGTATTTCGAAGCCGAGAGCATCAAAATTCTGGATGTGGATTTTCATGTGGAGCTGTTCCGGGACAGCCAGAACATGGAGATGAACAGCTACACCAATCTGTACACGCTGCACCTGCCCTCGAAGGTATCCTACACGGATATCGTGAAATACCTGTCCGAGAACGAGAACATCCAAACCGTAAGAACCCGCAACACCTGAGCGGACAATCCGCGGGAGCTTGACGGTGGAATTGGGGTATGATACGGTTGAACGGTCATTTAACCCGGGATCGGCTTCCCGTATAATCCGGTTCATGAAAGTGTGAAAGCCAATGGATACAATCTTCGCATGTCTGGAGAAAAATCCGATCATCGCCTCCGTGAAGACGCAGGCAATGATCGACAAGGCCATTGCGTCGCCCGTGGAGGTCATCTTTATGCTGTCGGGCAATATCTGCGAGCTGAACGAAGCGGTGGCAAAGGTGCGGGACGCGGGCAAGAAGCTCGCGCTGCATATCGATCTGATCGAGGGAATGGGCAAGGATTATTACGCCCTGAAGTATCTGAGCGAACGGGTCAAGCCGGACGGCATCATCACCACCAAATCCAATTTGGCGAAGTATGCCCGGGAATTCGGAATGTTCACGATTCAACGGATGTTTATGCTGGATTCCATGTGTTTTGACAACGCGCTCAAGTACGCCGCCAACACCGGCCCGCGCGCAGACGCCATCGAGGTGCTGCCGGGCGTAATCCCCAGCATCATCAAAAAGCTCTCGGCGATGACGAATTGTCCCATCATCGCAGGCGGATTGATACGGGACAAAAACGACACGATCCAAAGCCTCAAGGCCGGGGCGGTGGGCATATCCACCAGCTGCGAGGCGCTGTGGTTCAGCTGAGCTAAGCACGGCAGGCCGCTTAAAACCGAATAATTGAACGTTGGCTGGAGATCAGAGAGCCGCAAAACACAAGGGCGTAAAGGCCCGGATGTTCCTGCGGCTCTTTTTCTGGGTAAATATCCAAAGGCCGGGAATGATAGAAAGGGGATCGGATTCATGGTATATGATGTTGCGATTATCGGCGGAGGCGTGATCGGCTGTACGATTGCGCGCGAGCTCTCCCGCCTGAAGCTGAAAACGGTCGTTCTGGAAAAGGAAAACGACGTCGCTTCCGGAAGCTCCAAGGCCAACAGCGGAATTGTGCACGGCGGGTACGACTGCACACCCGGCACGCTGAAGGCCCGGTTCAACGTGGAGGGAAACACCATGTTCGACGATCTGAGCCAGACGCTCGATTTTCCCTTCAGGCGCAACGGCTCCATGGTGCTCGCTTTTGACCAGGACGAGATTCAGCATTTGGAAAAGCTGCTCATGCAGGGGATTAAAAACGGCGTCAATAATCTCGAAATCATCAACCGGGAGGCCGCGCTGCGGCTGGAGCCCAACCTGAGCGACGAGGTCGCCGCGGCGCTGCTGATTCCCTCGGGCGGCATCGTATGTCCGTACGAGATGACCTTTGCCTTTGCGGAAAACGCGGCGGAAAACGGCGTGGAATTCCGGCTGAATTTCCCCGCGGAATCGGTGGAAAAGCAGGCCGGTTTCTTCTCCGTCGCCGGTCCGGCCGGCGAGGTCCGGGCGCGGATCCTGATCAACGCCGCGGGCCTGTATGCGGACGTTATTAACAATATGCTCAGCCAAAGCCGCTTTACGATCACCCCGCGCAGAGGCGAATACTGCCTGCTGGATAAAACCGAGGGGGAGCTGGTCACCCATACGCTCTTTCAGCTTCCCACGAAAGCCGGGAAGGGCATTTTGGTTTCACCGACGGTGGACGGCAATCTGCTGCTGGGGCCGACGTCGCAGGACATCGGCGATAAAGAGCTGAAGACGACGACCCGGGAAGGCCTGCAAGCGGTGCTGCTGGCCGCGCGGCGCGATGTGAAAAGCCTGCCGGCCGGCAAAATCATCACCTCGTTTGCCGGTCTGCGCGCGATTGACGAAACCGGCGATTTTATCATCGGGCGCTCTCCCGACGTGGAAAACCTGATCAACGTCGCGGGCATCGCGTCTCCCGGCCTCACCAGCGCGCCGGCCATCGCGGTCCACGTGGCCGGTCTGGTAAGGGAGCTGACGCAGGCGGAGCCAAACCCGGACTTTCATCCGGTGCGGAAGGCGTTTCCGCGCTTCCGGCACATGAGCGACGAACAGCGCAACAGGGCCATTGCCAAAAATCCGGATTACGGCTATGTCGTCTGCCGCTGCGAGCAGGTAACCAAAGCGGAGATTCTGGCCGCGATGCGCGGTCCGATCGGGGTGCGGGACGTGGACGCCATCAAGCGGCGCACCCGTGCGGGCATGGGAAGATGCCAGGGCGGCTTTTGCATGACGCGCGTTTCGGAAATCATTGCGCAGGAGCTGGGAATCCCGCTCAACGAGGTTACGAAAAACGGCGGCGGCACCAACCTGCTGATGGACCTGAATAAGCAAGACTTGCACGAAGGGGAGTAGAGTACGATGCAGAATATCGATCTGGCCATCATCGGCGGCGGCCCCGCCGGGCTTGCCGCGGCCGTGGGCGCGCATACCCAGGGCATCAGGGATATCGTCATTTTTGAGCGGGACAGCACTCCCGGCGGAATTCTGAACCAATGCATCCATAACGGCTTCGGCCTGCACGCCTTCAAGGAGGAATTGACGGGCCCCGAATACGCCGAGCGCTTTATCCAGCAGACGAAAGACCTGGGGATCCGCATCCGGCTGAACACCATGGTGCTCAGCATCTCCCCGCAGCGCGAAATTACGGCGGTGAACGAACAGGGCGTGCTGCACGTGCAGGCAAAGGCGATCGTGCTGGCCATGGGCTGCCGCGAGCGTCCGCGCGGCGCGCTGAACATTCCGGGCTCCCGCCCGGCGGGCATTTACACCGCCGGAACCGCGCAGCGCTTTGTAAACCTGAACGGCTATCTGCCGGGTAAAGAGGTGGTGATCCTCGGATCGGGCGACATCGGGCTGATCATGGCGCGCCGCATGACGCTGGAAGGCGTACACGTGAAGGCCGTCGTGGAGCTGATGCCCTATTCCAACGGCCTGAAGCGCAACATCGTGCAGTGCCTGGACGATTTCGGCATCCCGCTGCTGCTCAGCCATACCGTGACGGAGATCGTCGGCAGGCGGCGTCTGGAAGGCGTGAAGATCGCGCAGGTGGACGCGGACCGCAGGCCCGTTCCTGAAACGGAGCAGTATATCCCCTGCGATACGCTGCTGCTGTCCGTGGGATTGCTGCCGGAGAACGAGCTTTCCAAGTCCGCCGGCGTGCAGCTCTCCCCCATTACAGGCGGTGCGGTGGTGAACGAGCAGCTGGAAACCAGCGCGGAGGGGATCTTCGCCTGCGGAAACGTGCTGCATGTGCACGATCTGGTGGATTATGTCTCCGAGGAAAGCCTGCTTGCGGGCCGCAACGCCGCGCGCTATATCCAAAACGCGCTTGCGGAAACGAGGCGGAACATTCCCATTCTTCCCAGGGGTGGCGTGCGCTACACGGTGCCGTCGATGATCGATCCCCGGCTGATGGATCCGGAGCTCGTCGTGCGCTTCCGGGTGGATCAGGTGTACCGCGGCTATCGGGTCTGCGTGTATTTGGGGGATCACCTGGAATACAGCCGTAAGGCGCGCGTTCTGACGCCGGGAGAGATGGAATCCGTCACGCTGACCCAAGCGATGTTTGCGAAACAGGAAACGGTCCCGTCCGTGACCGTTTCCGTGGAAAGGGCGGAATGAATATGGCTGTGCTTACTTGTATCAATTGCCCGCTGGGCTGCCAGATTACGGTATCCGCCGACGCGCTTGGCCGGCAGAAAATCGAGGGATACGGCTGCAAACGCGGGCTGGAATACGCGAAGGTCGAACTGACCAACCCGACGCGCATGGTGACCAGCACGGTGCGCCTGCAAAACGCGGATATCCGGCAGCTGCCGGTAAAGACAAGCGCCCCGGTACCCAAGGCGAAAATTATGGACTGCATGTGCGCGCTCAAGGCCGTGGAAGTATCCGCACCCGTTCGCGCGGGCGATATCATCGTGCGCAACGTATGCGGTACGGGATCGGACATCGTCGCCACGCGATGCGTCGCGGCGTCCGAAAGCGCACACTGCAAGCCGTGACGGCGAACCCGCGTTCCGGTCTGTTTCCCTTATTCTGCATTCCTCCGCTGTGATCCCGATCCGCTGCTTTTCGAAAACCGGCCCGGCGTAAGCCCGTACTGCGCGGAAAACATGGCGCTGAACCGGCTGGCCGACGGGATGCCGACGGCGTAGGCCACTTCCTGCGCGTTCAGACTGGTGTTGAGCAGCAGCCGGTACGCCTCTTCCAGGCGCAGCGCGGTCAGCGCCTGCTTGGGGGATTGTCCGGTTTCCTCGCGGAATATGCGGAAAAGCTGCGACCGGCTCAGCCCGACAGCGCGCGCGGTTTCGTCGATCGTAACGGCGCGCGAATAGTTGCTGCGGATGTACCAAAGCGCTTTTTCGACCAGCGCCCGCGAAGAGGAATTGCGCCGGGAATCCCCGTCGCTCAGCAGCGCGAGGAACCGCAGCAGCCCGCCCGTCAGCGCGAGACGATTATCCGCAAGCTCCAGATCCTGCTGCATCTGATGGACAACCGCATACAGATTATGGCGGCATTGAATCACGGGACTGACCATTGTCGCGCCCGCCGCGGCGACGAGAGCCGCCGCTTCGTCGCCCGTAAACCCGACCCAGCCGTAATGCCAGGGATGCACGGCGTCGGCCTGGTATGTGGTGATCTGGTCGGGGAAGATTACGAACGCCTGTCCCGCGCGGATCGAATGGATCAGCCCCTCCGCCGTCAGCGTGCCGCAGCCTTGCAGCACATAATGAATCAAAAAATGGTCGCGGACATGCGGGCCGTACCGATGGGAAGGTACGGTCTGTTCCGTTCCGAACTGCTTGACGACAAGGCTCATCCGATCACCCTATGCAACATTTCGTATATAGTTTGCAACAATCCGGTCTGGTTGTCAAATGGCGTTTATGCTACACTCCGGATAATAGGAGGAGAGAGCCATGCCAAAAATCACTTTTATGGGCGCGGGATCAACCGTGTTTGCGAAAAACGTTTTGGGGGACAGCATGCTCAGCCCGGCGCTGCGGGATTCCGAAATTTGCCTGTACGATATCGACGCCGTGCGGCTGAAGGAATCGGAGCTGATGCTCACGGCCATCCGCAACAATGTGGGCAGCAAAGCGACGATCAAAAGCTATCTCGGCGTCGAAAACCGCAAGGCAGCGCTTCGCGGCGCGCATTATGTGGTCAACGCCATTCAGGTGGGCGGATATGATCCGTGCACGATCACCGATTTTGAAATCCCCAAAAAGTACGGCCTTCGCCAGACCATCGCCGATACGTTGGGCGTGGGCGGCGTGTTCCGCGCGCTGCGCACCATCCCCGTGATGCTGGATTTCGCGCGCGATATGGAGGACGTGTGCCCCAACGCCTGGTTTATCAACTATACCAACCCCATGGCGATCCTGACGGGTGCAATGCTGACGCTGTCGTCCGTCAAAACGGTCGGGCTGTGCCACAGCGTACAGGTGTGCTGCAGCACGCTGCTGAAGGAAGTCGGCATGGAAGCGCTGTACGACGAGAAGCTGCAGTGGAAAATCGCCGGCATCAACCATCAGGCCTGGCTGCTGGAAGTGACCAAGGATGGGCAGGACCTGTACCCGGAGATCAAGCGCCGCGCCGCCGCCATGACCGACCCGCATCACGATATGGTGCGCTTTGAGGTGATGAAACGCTTCGGGTACTACGTGACGGAATCCTCGGAGCACAGCGCGGAGTACATGCCGTACTTCATCAAGGACAAGTATCCGGAGCTGATCGACCGCTATCAGATCCCGCTGGACGAGTATCCCCGCCGCTGTATCCAGCAAATCGCCGACTGGAACAAGCGCCGGGACGAGCTGACGAAGGACCCGAAGCTCAGCCATACGCGCACCACGGAATATGCCAGCTATATCATGGAGGCCATCGAGACCAACGTTCCCTACAAAATCGGCGGCAACGTGCTCAACCGCGGCCTGATTTCAAACCTTCCGCAAAACGCGGTCGTCGAGGTGCCGTGCCTGGTGGACGCCAGCGGCATCGCGCCGACGGTGGTCGGCGCGCTTCCGGAGCAATGCGCCGCGCTCAACCGCACGAACATCAACGTGCAGCTGCTCACGCTGCAGGCCGCGCGCACCCAGCGCAAGGAGGATATCTACCGCGCCGTGATGATGGATCCGCACATTCAAAGCGAGCTCTCGATCGACGATATCGTCGCGATGTGCGACGACCTGCTGGAAGCGCACAGGGACTGGATGCCAAAGTATCAGTAACCGGTCGGAAACCGTCCGGTCCGTCTCCGTTCCCGCGCACATCCGGTCGGATCGGACGTCCCCGCAAACTACAATCGAAGCATTATCCGTATCGATCCAAAGCAAACCCCGCTTGTCATATTGCTTGCAAGCGGGGTTTGCTTTGGCATACAGGGATTGTTTGAAGCGTTGCGGAACATTTATACTGCTTGCATTATTGCAGTCCGGGCTGTCGGTCGAATGCGGGGCTTCACGCAAACGGCGCTAGGTAAACGATGAACAAAGCGCCTGTGCGATGTTGCGCTAGATTTTCGTCAGATTGGGTTTACGGAAACCGCAGTAGTAGCAGCGCTACGTCAAGGTTTCCGCAGGCCCTAGCTGGCGGAAATATGACGCGTCAGCGTACAGGGGATTTGATCAGCGTTTACCTAGTTTTTGCTGCGGTAGGTCATGGGAGAAACGCCCGTGCTCTTGCGGAAAAGGCGGCTGAAATAGGCCGGATCGGAAAACCCGATGCTTTCTGCAATTTCGCCGACGCTCATCAGGGAATACGTCAGCAGCTCCTTGGCCGTGTCAATCCGCAGCTGCAGGATGAATTTGTGCGGGGAAATACCCATTTTTTCCGTAAAGAGATGCGCGAAGCGGCTGAGGCTCAGGTGCATGTTCCCGGCGCATTTCTCCAGGTTGATGGGCTCGTTGAAGTGCTCCTGGATATAAGCGGACGCCATCAGGATGTCGCTTTGAGCCCGGTCGGGCCTTGTGGTGCTGCTTTTCACCAGAATGTCGATCAGCTGCAGCAAAATACCGTTGACCACGGGCGCGGACACCGGCCTTTTCGGCTCGCCGTACACCCTGTATGTGTTGTAGATATACACGAGCTGATGAAACAGCCCTTCAAACACGGTTCGGTCGGCAATTGTATAAACCATCGTGCTGTTGGGTTCCAGAAGCGCCATCGCTTCATCGGCGGCAATACCCGCGAAATGAATATAGTAAGCAACCGGTTTGCCCTGGGCGGCAAAGGAAAACAGCTGGCGCGTTCCCGGCGGATAGATGATGCATTCCCCCGCCTCGAGCCGCTGCATGCGGCCCTCGATTTCTACCGCGATCCAGCCCTGCTGAATATAGATCACGTGATAATCCCCCCGGCCTTTGGAGCGCAGAATCGTGAAATCCTGCCCGGCAATCCGCCTCCTCCCGCAGGTATTCACCTGCAGGTAGCTCTCTGCCGGAAAATCCGTACGATCCTTGTATTCCCTGATATTATACATACCTCATCCCCCCATGCGGAATTATACAGCGAGAGAATAAAAGTGTAAATAGCAGAAAAATCCATGCATCCAACTGCTTTGTACCTGACCTTTCTGGTCGATTCCCATATATGATAAGCGTACAGAGAACGCGGTAAGAATTTTAGGATGTTGGAAAAAGCACGCAGCTTCAGTGAGAATAAAAAGCAATAAGGAGGATCAATTCGTATCATGGCATTTCGCATTGCATCAAGAATTACAGGGATCAGGTGGCGGGAGTACTGTCGCGATCATGGACTGCATGTCGATACGCTGGAATTGAAAGCCAACGACGGAATGTACAACATCAGGCTGCTGAAGGGCTACGACGGTATCATCGCCGGGGCCGAGCCCTACCCCGCGGAGGTTCTGGATGGTCTGAAGGACAGTTTGAAAATTATCGTACGCCACGGTATCGGCTACGATAAGGTGGATACGAGGCACGCGGAGCAGTTGGGTATCTGCTGCTGCAATACGCCGGGCACGATGTCCACCGGCGTCGCCGAAACCGCGCTGATCATGATGATGGAATTATCCCGCAAATTCTATCTGCGCAACGCATCCCTGAATAAGGGGCTTTGGGACAAGGGCGAAAGCACCGAGCAGTTTGAGGGCGCGACCATCGGGCTTCTGGGCTTCGGCAACATCGCCCAGTGCCTGGCGCGTTATCTGCTTGGGTTTACCGGCTGCACGATCCTGGCCTACGATGTGCGCTACAACGAGGAGGCGCTGAAAAAATACAACGTGCGCAAGGCATCCCTCGAGGAGATCGCACGGGTGTCCGATTTCGTCAGCGTTCATTTGCCGCTCCTTCCGTCGACCGCCGGAATCATCAACGCGGAGTTTTTAGCCATGATGAAACCGACGGCCTGTCTGATCAACACATCCCGCGGCGGCACGGTTGACGAACCCGCGCTGATTCAGGCATTGAAGGACCGCGTAATTGCGGGCGCGGGGCTGGACGTATTCGCCAAGGAGCCCGCCGATCCGGATAACGAGCTGCTGCATATGGACAATGTGTTCAAAACGCCGCACGTCGCAACGTTTACCGACGCATGCGCCCAGGCCGGGTTCGACGGCGTGATCCAATGCATCAACGAATACAACGCCGGACAGATTCCCGCATTTGCCATCAATCCCGGATATGTCAACCACAAAGCCGCAAAATAAGAGGAGGATACGCACGATGATGAATTACAACAAACTGCGCAAACTGCTGAAGGAAGGCAAACCATCCACGGCAACCCGCATGTCCAGCCGCTGGCCGTTTTATACGGAATGCGTCGGCGTTACCGGCAACTTCGATTACATCGAGTTCATGGCCGAGTACGCGCCGTTCACCCAGGACGATCTGGAAAACATAGCGCGGGCCGCCGAGCTGTACGACATGGCCACGATGATCAAGGTTGATTTCCAGAACCGCGGATTCGTGGCGCAGAAAGCGGCCGGGGCCGGCTTCCAGTCGATCAATTTTACGGATCACCGCAACGCCGGGGAAGTGCGCGAAACGCTGCGGATGATGAAGCCCGAGACGCCGCAGGACGGCGGCATGTTCGGATATCCGAACCGGCGTTTCATCGGATGCCAGCCGACCATCGACCAGAAGGCGCACGCGGACCGCGTGCGGGACGTGGTGATGTGCTTCATGATCGAGAAGCAGTCCGCCGTGGAGGATATCGAAGCCATCTGTTCCGTGCCGGGCGTGGATATGGTGCAGTTCGGGCCTTCCGATTTCGCGATGAGCTCCGGTTGGCTCCAGTCCGAGCACGCGGAGGAATGCAAGGCGGCCGAGCGTCACGTAATCGAAGTCGCCCTGAAACACGGCGTGCAGCCCAGATGTGAGATCAACACGGCGGAAGCGGCGCAGTATTACATCAATTTGGGCGTGAAACATTTTTGTCTGGGAGACCAGACCAGAATGCTGAATATGTATTGGAAGGGTGAAGGCAGGAAGATGCGCGACGTGGCGGACCGGCTGTAAAAAGCGGAGCCGTCTTCTTGCGGAAGCCGGGATTCCCGGGCAGGATACCGCCGCATTTTTTTCACGGCGCAAGCGGCGCGCGGATGGAAGCATCAGGAGGTTTTTTATGGGTAAGATCGTTGTGCTGGACGGATATACGCTGAACCCGGGCGATTTGAGCTGGGACGGCCTGAGAGCCCTGGGGGATCTAACCGTGTATGACCGTACGCCCGAGGATCAAATCATCGGGCGTATCGGGGATGCGCAGATCGTCTATACCAACAAAACCCCGCTGCGGCGCGCCACTTTGGACTCCTGTCCGGAAATCCTTTTTATCGGTGTTTTGGCAACCGGGTACAACGTTGTGGACTGCGAGGCGGCAACCGAGCATGGGATTGTCGTTACCAACGTCCCGTCCTACGGCACTGCCGCTGTCGGGCAGTTTGCCATGGCCATGCTTCTGGAGATCTGCCACCACGTGGCGCATCATTCGCAGGCGGTGCATGAGGGCCGGTGGGCAGCGTCTCCGGATTTTTGCTTCTGGGATTACCCGCTGATCGAGCTCGCGGGGAAAACGATGGGGATTATCGGATTCGGCCGAATCGGCCAGACCATGGGGAGGCTGGCGCGGGCGTTCGGTATGCGCGTGCTGGCGTACGACACCCGCCGAAGCGAAAGCGGCGGCGCCGTCGCGCAATACGTCGGCCTGCATGACCTGCTGCGTCAAAGCGATGTGATCTCCCTGCATTGCCCCCTGTCCGGTGAGACACAGGGCATGATCAACAAAAAGACAATCGCCGAAATGAAAGACGGCGTCATTCTTCTCAACAACAGCCGGGGCCCCCTGGTGGTCGAGCAGGACCTGGCCGACGCGCTCGGCAGCGGCAAGGTCTATGCGGCGGGATTGGACGTCGTATCCACGGAGCCCATCCGGGCGGACAACCCTCTGTTAAAGGCGCCCAACTGTTTCATAACGCCGCATATCTCCTGGGCGTCCAAAGAAAGCCGGCAGCGGCTGATGGACATTGTCGTCGGCAATCTCGCCCGTTTCCTCAAGGGGGAAAAAGTCAACGCAGTCAACGGTTAACACGCGCTCATCAGGCGCTTTCTCATAGCCCAACGGTTATTTCAGATCAAAGGAGGTCATGTTTTTGTCGATAGAAAGAACATATCGGCCGGCGCTCAGGAAAGAACACCCATGGAAAAAGGAATTCAAAAAACACGGGCTGGTATACCTGCTGTTTCTGGTGCCGTTTACCATTCTGTTCCTCTTCAAGTATGTTCCCATGTTCGGAGCACAGATCGCGTTTCGCAATTACAAACCGACGCTCGGCGTTCTGGGCAGCGAGTGGGTTGGACTCAAATACTTTATCAAATACTTTTCCAGCCCGTATTTCTACATCACCGTGAAAAACACCCTGGTGCTCAACTGCTATTCGCTGCTTACGTTCCCGCTTGCGCTGGTCTTCGCCCTGGTGCTGAAATATACGCCGTTCATGCACTTTCGCAAATCGGTGCAGATGCTCAGCTACGCGCCGCACTTCATCTCCACCGTGGTTGTATGCGGTCTGATTACGCAATTCCTGTCGGCGCGCATCGGCATGATCAACAAGGTGCTCGAGCTGTTCGGGTTCGAAGCGGCCAACTGGATGGGCAAAGTCAGCGCGTTCCCGCATATTTACGTTTGGTCAGACGTGTGGCAGCATCTTGGTTTCAATTCCATCATTTTCATTTCCGCCCTGGCCGGCATTTCGATGGAGCAGCACGAGGCGGCGATCGTCGACGGGGCCAGCCTTTTCCGGCGTATCATCCATGTGGATATCCCGGGCATATTGACAACCTTCATCATTCTGCTCATTCTGCGCGTCGGCTCGCTGATGAACATCGGATACGAAAAGGTGCTGCTGCTGCAAAACGATTTGAACCGCGCCGCCTCCGAAATCATTTCGACCTATACCTACAAAGTTGCGCTGCAGTCCACGCTTCCGCAGTACTCCTACGCTTCCGCAATCGGCCTGTTCGCCTCGGTTATCAATCTGATTCTGCTGTTCAGCGTGAACCGGATTACCCGAACGCTGAGCGGACGCTCGCTTTGGTGAGGGGGCCGTGCAGATGAAAGCAAAGCGAAACACAGGTCAGCTGGCCCAGATTTTCCGGTTTTATACGCTGGGCGACAGAACGATGGTGATCGCCGGAACGTTCCTTCTGGTGCTGTTTCTCATTACGCTCGCCTATCCGCTGCTGTATGCGCTCGTCTCTTCGTTTTCCAAGGGCGTGCTGCCGCTGAACCTGATCCCCACGAAGATCACGCTGGCCGGCTATACCGCCTGCTTCAACTATGCGCTGATCTGGTCCGGATTTGCAAATTCCCTGCTGTATACCTCGGTGGGCACGGTCATCGCGCTGTTCGTAACGATCTGCTGCGCCTACGCGCTTTCCATGCGGCTGAAGCTGCGCGGCGTGATGCTGGCCATCTGCATGTTCGTCATGTATTTCGACGGCGGCCTGATCCCGAATTTCCTGTGGATCAAGCAGCTCGGCCTGTACAACACGATCTGGGCGATCGTGCTTCCCGGCTCGCTTTCGATTTACAACATGCTGGTAATGCGCGCGTATTTCCAGACAAGCATCCCCGAAGAGCTGCGGGAAGCCGCCGAGCTGGACGGCGCCAACGAGCTGGTTTATCTGGTGCGCGTCGTGCTGCCCCTGTCCGGCGCGGTAATCGCCGTCATCACGCTGTACTATGCGTCCTCCCTGTGGAACTCCTATTTCTACGCGATGATCTATCTGCAAAACCTGGAAAAGCTGCCGCTGGCAAACGTGCTGCGAAGCATCCTGCTGACGACCCAGAACGCCGGGATGACCGCCATGGATTCGGAAACGGCCGCCCTGATCGAGGAACGGCAGGAGGTGATGAAGTACTGCGTCATTATCGTTTCCACGGTTCCCATGATGATCGTGTATCCGTTTATTCAAAAATACTTCGTCAAGGGCGTTATGATCGGCGCCGTAAAGGGTTAAGGTTGCAATCGCCATATACGCATACAATCGGGGGAAAGGAGGCAATGAAGCGGGTCCGGCTGCGCAGGATGGCGTTTTATGAAGAACAAAATATTTTGGAGGAGTGTGTTTCATGAAAAAACTCATAGCTCTCATGTTGGTACTGTTATTCCTGCCGGTTTCGGCGATGGCGCTTACGGTTTCCGGCGTCAACGAGTTCCCGATCGTAGACGAGCCCTACGAGCTTACGATCATGGCGTGCGTGAACGCCAACGTTGAATCCTGGAAAGAAAACACCGTCATGCTGGAATACGAACAGGAAACCGGCATCAAGGTGAACTGGATCGAGGTCACCGATTTTGATCTGATGGAAAAGATCCGCCTGACGCTCATCAGCGGCGATACGCCCGATATCATCCTTTGGTATTTCGGCGACACCACCATGGTTCAAAGCTTTGGTTCGGCCGGCACGATCCTCGCCCTGAACGACCTGATCGAGGACTACACGTATTACGCGAAAAGTCAGCTTGAGGAGTATCCCCATTTGAAAGAGCTGATGACCTCGACCGACGGGAACATCTACACGCTGTGGGGCGTGCAGGAGATTCCCAACGAAGCGATCTGGAACAAGCAATTCCTGTTCATGCCCTGGTTTGAAAAGTACAGCGCGGCTACCGGCGCGGAGCTTCCCGAAACGCTGGATGAATACCGCACGATGCTGGAATACTTCCGTGACAACGACATGAACGGCAACGGCGACCCCAGCGATGAAATTCCCCTGCTCGGCAACTATCAGGCGGCCATTGAAGGCGGCAGCTCGATGAGCTACATCATGTCCGCTTTCCAGCTGTGGAACTGCCACGATTACTATCACATCACCGACGACGGCGAGCTGATCTTCGAGGCGAATACCCAGGCTTTCCGCGACGGCCTGAGCTACATGAACAAAATGTATGAGGACGGCCTCTATTCTGAGGAAGACTTCATTCTGACCCTCAACGATTACCGCGCCATCGTGAACGTGTCCTCTCCGGACGACATGATCGTGGGCTGCGCCGCCGCTCCGTTCTATATGCGCTGCGTAACCCAGTCCATCTATGAGCGCGCCTATATCGATTTCCAGCCCATTCCGCCGCTGAAGAACTATTATGATCCAGATGTCCGCGAAGTGTATCAGCGCTGGGATGCGATGTACTATCCGCAGTCCTTTATCTGCTCCACCTGCGAACATCCGGAGATTGCCATCAAGTGGCTGGATTACTGGCTGAGCGAGGAAGGCCTCATGCGCACCGACAAATTCGGCATCGAAGGCCGCGACTGGGAATGGACCAACGATTACGAAGCGCTGGACGGCACCAAGCCCTCCATTCTGATCAAGGCCACGCTTGCCAACGCGGGCAACAAGGATGTTCCCTCCTGCAAGAGCGTTCCTATTTATTACACCCGGGAGCTCTTTGAAAAGATCGCCGCCGATCCCACCTCCAACAGCCGCACGTACCATGATTACCGCGCGCATCTGGTGTATGCGCCATACGGGGTGAAGGGCAATGTGCCCGAGGTGGTATGGTGCGACGACGAAGATCTGCTGGCGGAGTATTCCGAGCTGAATACGACCATCGGCGAGTACGTCCGCGCCGGGTATGCTTCCTTTATTCTCGGCAATACGGATATCGACAACGATGCGGACTGGCAGGCCTATCTGGACGGCCTGGAAGCCATCGGCCTGTCAAGGTATCTGGAAGTCCTGCATACGTACCTGGGCGTCTGATCACGTAACCCGTTGGGGAAGGGAAATTTCCCTTCCCCATTTTTACACCGCGGCGGGAGAGAAGCGATCATACAGCAGCATTGTCCATATCTCCAACTGTTTTTGATCTCGTTATTCATCGCAATCCTTGCTACCATAATAAGCGCGGCGGAAGCACGCGGCGCGTACGACGGCGGCGGGCAGGCGCACAATCCCGGCAGAACGAATGAAAAATCCGGAGGCAACAGGAAACCATGAAAACGATGACTATCAACGATTTGTGGGGTTTTACCGTGAAAGCGCTGGAGAAATCCGGAGTGAACGCGGAAGACGCGAACACGGTCGCCGATGTGCTGGTCACCACCGATACGTTCGGCGTGATGTCGCACGGCACCAAAAATCTGCTTCAATATATACAGAAAATACAAGCGGGAGGGTTAAACCCCAAAGCCGTTCCGACCGTCGAAGCGGAGGGCCCGGCATGGGCCATCCTCAACGGCAACGCCGCAATGGGAATGATCACCGCCTGCAAGGCGATGCGCCTTGCCATCCGCAAAGCCGAAACCACCGGCATTGCCTATGTCGGGGTCAAAAACAGCTGCCATTTCGGGGCGGCGGGATATTACGCGAATTTGGCGGCGATGCAGGGCATGATCGGCATCGCGATGAGCAACAGCGATCCCAATATGGCCATTCCCAACAGCCGCGGCGTAGCGATCGGCAACAATCCGTTTTCCTACGCGGCGCCTGTCCGGGGCGGAAAATCCGTTTTTCTGGATATCGCACTGAGCAACGTGGCCGCGCTGAAGGTTGTGATGGCGAAAGAAAAAGGAATGCCGGTTCCCAAAGAATGGCTGATCGATTCCAATGGACAGCCGACAGCAGATCCCAGCGGCTTCCCCGCCCGGTCGTTTCTCCGGCCGATGGCCGCGCACAAGGGATACGGCCTGGCCATCATGGTGGAGATCCTCAGCGCCGTAATCACCGGATCCGGCCTTTTACACGATATCCCCAGCTGGAATCTGGAGCTTTCCGCGCCAAACAACGCGGGACATGCGATGATCGCCATCGATGTGCGGCAGATGCTCCCGCTGGAGTCCTTTCAAAACCGGATGGAGCAAATGGCGCTCGAACTGAAGAACGCTCCCAGGGCAATCCATGCCGACCGCATTCTGCTTCCCGGCGAAATGGAATGGGAGAAGCGCGACGCCGCTCTTCAGCGGGGATCTCTGGAGTTGACGGACGCGATGGTGCAAAACTTTGAAAAGCTTTCGGACATGACTCAAATCAGCCTCAAATGGCAGGATCAATAAGGAGTAGATTGCGATGAGCACAATGATGGATTTGTTCAAGGTAACCGGTATATGCCCTATTATGGCAAAGATGAGCCCCGATTCCGCCGTGCCCGCGGCGAAAGCCCTGATCGAGGGCGGCGTTCCCGTGGTCGAGGTTTTGATGTGGGATGAGGATTCGATGGGAAATCTGGAAAATATCGCACGCGAGCTGCCCGGCATTACGGTCGGCGCGGGAACGGTGCTCAATGTCCATCAGGCGGAACGGCTGATCGACCTGGGCGCGCAATTCATCGTGATGCCCGGCTTCAACCCGAAAATCGTCGAGCTGTGCCTGGAAAAGGATATTCCGGTTCTTCCGGGCTGCGTTACGGCCACGGAGATCATGATGGCACTGTCCTACGGCATTCAGGTCGTGAAGTTTTTCCCCGTGTATCAGATGGGCGGCATCGAGATGCTCAAGCAACTCAACGGCGGTCCATTCCCCCATGTCCGCTTCGTGGCGACCGGCGGCCTGAACTCCGAGAATTTCCTGCCTTTGATGCGATATCCGAATATCCTGGCGGCCGGGGGCGACTGGATGTTCGCCGATCATCAGGCGCTGGCGAACAAGGATTATCAGCAGATTACGCGCAACCTCCGCAAATCCGTCAACGACGTACTGGATATCCGGGCCGCCGCGGCCGTTCAATAACGCAGCATTCCGCCAACAGCGCAGACAAAGAATAAGGGAGCAACCAGCATGCAATCCATCCAAGACAGCTATCCGCTGCATAACGGCGTCCGCATTCCCTGCCTGGGACTCGGAACCTGGCAGGCCAACGGCG
>Ga0116164_10001349_pt1 | contig 18617 bp, 21 predicted proteins | sample AD_UKC109_MetaG_FD_89888 | JGI IMG/M metagenome (GOLD analysis project Ga0116164, IMG submission 89888) | Active sludge microbial communities of municipal wastewater-treating anaerobic digesters from Hong Kong - AD_UKC109_MetaG | ecosystem: Engineered > Bioreactor > Anaerobic > Digestate... | reverse complement strand
TCTAAACCGCAAGATGCTCGGAGTTGTTTGCGACCAACTCACGGCTCTGCTCATTGTTCTGACGACTTTTTCGTAAGTTCTAAGCCCCTTGTCCTTCGTAGCTGCTAGCGAGAAGGATATAGTCTGAGCTCTTTGCCGGCTAACTCATACCTCTGCTCTGATAGCTTTACTTGAGTGGTTGCGCTGAGCGCTTAAACCCGGTATGATTTTAGAGAACAAAGTGAGGTAAAAATGGCAGAAAAGCAAACAAAGTTTGTGTTTGTAACAGGTGGTGTGTTGTCTGGGCTTGGCAAGGGCATAACAGCAGCCTCTATCGGTAACCTCCTGAAAGCTCGTGGCTTGACCGTAAACATCCAAAAATGCGACCCGTACCTCAATGTCGATGCTGGCATGCTCAACCCTCGGGAGCATGGTGAATGCTTTGTGACCAAAGATGGTGCCGAAACCGACCTCGACTTGGGCCACTATGAACGGTTTATTGACCAAGAGCTTACCCAAACCAGCTCGGTTATGAGTGGGCGAGTGCTACTTGGCGTTATTGAAGCCGAACGAGCCGGCAAATACGGGGGCGGAACAGTGCAAATTATCCCCCACGTTACTCGTGCTATGCAGCAGTACATTCTCGACGCAGGTAAGGGCTATGATGTACATATTGTCGAAGTTGGCGGCACAGTGGGAGACTATGAAAGCCAAGGCTTTTTAGAAGCGATTCGTGAGCTTGGCATGCAAGTCGGGCGCGAAAACTGCCTTTACGTGCATGTTGTTTACATGCCCTATCTAGGAGCAAGTCATGAATTTAAGACCAAGCCAGCACAAAATTCGGTACGAGACATTCGTGGCTTAGGTATTGCCCCCGATGTGCTCGTTTGTCGTAGCGAAACCAAAGCGCCCGATTCGGTTAAAGAAAAGCTTAGTCTGTTTTGTGGTGTTACGCCCAACGCAATTGCACTACTGCCCAACGCCGAAACTATCTACCAGGTGCCATTAACGCTGGAAGACACGGGTATTGCCGATGTCATCTGCAATAAGCTTCGTCTTAAGGCAGCCAAGCCAAACCTAACCCAGTGGCGTGAAGTAGTCGATCGAGCCCTTAACAAAAAGGCTCCCAAAGTCACCATTGGCGTTGTTGCCAAATATCTCGATAACGCCGATACCTACATGTCGGTATTTGAAGCAGTGCGAGCGGCGGCCTGGGCGCAAAATACTGCGGCAGAAATCCAGTGGATTGATGCCGAGAAGCTTGCCGCTATGTCTGAACCCGATGCACAAAAAACCCTCGAAGCCGTAGACGGCCTATTGGTACCAGGTGGGTTTGGCACGCGCGGTGTTGACGGCAAGATTCGTGCCGCTACCTATGCGCTTGACCACAAAAAACCCTATCTTGGCCTTTGCTATGGGTTGCACATGATGGTTATTGCGGCTGCCAGACGTGCTGGGCTGAAAGACGCCAACACTACCGAAGTCAACCCACAAACCGTCCACGCCGTTATTGCGACAATGGCCGACCAAAAGGGCAAAGAAAACACCGGGGGTACTATGCGTCTGGGCGATTACGATTGTACCTTCCAACCTGGGAGCTTGGCCGCCAAGGTATATGGTACGACTGCTATCGTGGAGCGCCACCGTCACCGCTATGAGGCCATGAACGAGTACGTGTCAAAGTACGAATCATGGGGCATTCGTGCTAGTGGCACTAATCCTCAAAGCGGTTTAGTCGAAGTTATAGAGGGCATTGACCACCCATTCTTGCTGGCGAGCCAGTATCACCCCGAGTTTAAGTCCCGGCCCAATCGTCCACATCCAATGTTTGTCGGCTTTATTCAAAGTTTATTGAAAAAATAGCGATTACAGCGTACCATAAGCAGTATGGAAACAGGTACAACTCATCCCAAAAAAATATTGCTTGTAGAGGACGATGATGCACTTGCCAACGTGTATGTTATGCGTTTGCAAGCAGAAAGCTTTGATGTGCGCAGGGTGGCAAACGGCGAAGATGCCTTGGCCACTGCTCGCGAATACAAACCCGACCTTGTACTGCTTGATGCCATGATGCCCAAGATTAGTGGGTTTGATGTGCTCGATATTTTGCGCAACACTCCCGACACTGCCAATCTTAAAATTATTATGCTTACCGCGCTCAGCCAAGACAGCGACAAACAGCGCGCCCAGGGAATGGGAGCCGACGATTATCTCGTTAAGTCACAAGTTGTTATTTCTGACGTGATGGACCGGATTCGATTTCATCTTGGTCTAAGCTGAGTACGCGCTTATGTTAAAAGTAAACACCCCCGCTAAGAGGGGTGTTTACTTTTGGGTCATACACAGCAGGCAATACCATTGACTTTTTACCAATAGTGTGCTACTATTTAACTAGGTCTACAAAACAAAATTATGACACAACACACACATATATATTCCACAGCTCACTCGCCAGAAACAGCTGTACGCCCACCGGTTCTCCCTGTGCCTGGCGAGGGATTCACAACTACCCCAAATAGTGCAGCCGCGCGGATTGCAGCTGTCGAAAAGGGCTTAGACCGACCCATGTCAAAGTCGGCTGTACTAGGCGTTCTTACTATTGCCGAGGCCGCTATTTTAGGTGAACCCAGTACTCCCGAGAACCACGAGGCAAAGCAGGCAATTACCAAAAGAGTCGGCGGGCTTGCGCTCCAGTTGGGCAGCGTTGACAAGGCATTTGGTATCGTTTACACCACCGACGAAAAGGGCAATAAAACACCCAGTCACTATACGGTAATCGGTGGCAAAAACATTGGTGACAATATACGATATCCCGAAGACCACGATTTGCCACCGGTTGAGAAAGCCTGGGAGTCGCATCTTGCCGCCCAAGAAGCCAAGCAAGTAGCAATCGAACAGGGCGAAAAGTTTGCAGAAGCGATTAAACCGACCCGTGACTTTATGCAGGAAGCCGAGGGGCTTGTCGCCAGTGGTGAATTGCCTCATGCTGGTCATCGACTGATGAAGGTGGCCGAGACTGCTGTGCAGGATGCAAAAAGACTAGCCAAAGACCCAGATATACAACGAGCATTTATCACCAAGGCTCTTATGGCTGCTGGAGCTATCCGTGATATGCAGGGCAGCGACAACGCTATGAAGCTCGCCATCGCAACGGAACTCTTTACGCAGCAAGAAGTACAACAGATTGCCAGCTTTAACGGCAATATTTGTAGTCCCAAAATGCATGGTCAGCCAGGATTTGAGGAGCAGATTGTTGGCATGACCAATCATGTAGTCGGTAGACTTCTCGGTGAAAAGGCGCGGCCCCTGATGGTCACCGCTATTATGGCACTTGGCATCGGTGCTAGCATCACCAGCAACCCAGCTCGCGCTCAGCTCTACGGTCAGTATGAGAGCCTCATCCGCAAGCAACTCACTCAGGAATACACAGGCGGTAACGTATGAGCGAACAGCACACCCTCACACCATCCATCGAATCTCAAGCATTATGTACAGAGCAAGCTCGATTACAGTCAGCCGAGTTCCGGGCTATGGTTGGTGAACTTGGGCTTGGGGGCGCGACACCCGAGGAGCGAGTACTCCAACTCGGTACTAGGAGCGTTGAGCAAGTTGGGGCATTTCTAACAGAGGTAAACCGTCGGCTTAATGCCTCCGAGACTGCGCTTATCAGTAATAGCGTTGTGCCTGTTGGCGATGTTCCAACCTTGCAGCCAACCGAAAGACCGAAGCTTTTGGAATATTTCTTGGGCAAAGTGCGTGAAGGGTCAAGCGGTATTAACCCCGAGCGAATCGGCGATGCGTTTGCCTTGACGGTTGTGTTGGCGCACGCGTTTCAAGATGCTAATGGTAGAACTGCGCGGGCTGTTGGTTCACTGTTCCGAGATAATTTCGACCAGCCTGACTATCCCGATGTATTCGCAGGAGTAACAGTTTCTCGTGATGAACTGCGAGCACAAGGAGGAAGTGTTGTGAACGGCTATATACCGCATCAAGAAGCAGGAATGGAGCCTGGAAGTCTTGAAGGTGGAAAGGCTTTGATTGATTTGATGTTTACATCAGAACCCGCACCCTATGCGGGGCCCTATGGTGGTGCGCATTTGACTGAAAAAGGAACAATGGTCATTAGTCGCAGACTTGCTCGCATGATGGGTCAGCTGACGCAAGAGAGTGCCCCACAATCATAAATAATACCCTATATCTATGGAGCAGGGGTTTTACAAAACAGAATCAATGATTATTCGACGGTGACTTCTGTGCGACGGACGGATTTGCCGCTGTGGGTGCGGAATTTGCGACTGGTCATTTTAATAATGCCGTCTTTAGCAGCGTGAATGGTGAAGTTACGGCTAAGTGTAGTGCCAACGCCGGCACGCTTGGTCATGCCGACCTGGCGGACGATGACTTGACCGGTTTTGACGGCTTGGCCACCAAATAGCTTAACGCCGAGGCGCTGGCCTTGGCTATCTCGTGTATTTTTGCTGGTTCCACCAGCTTTGACATGTGACATACATACTCCTTTAGCGCGGTCATACCACTGACGGCGCATTGCTGCGTTGTCGACGGTACGTCCTCGCTCGCCGTATGTCCATACGACTCACTGTGGGCGTTCGCTCGACGCCTTGCACTGCATCCGTCATTGGCACGACCTTGACAGTGGAGGGGTTCGCAAACAATTATTTAACTGTTAAAACGAGCAATTCTCGGGCGACGATTTGGTCTTCTCGGTAGTAGAGAAGCCTGTCGCTAGAAACTCGCTCAAATTCTACCCGATTATAGCCAATTTTCTCGAGAGAGTCAAGCAGTGGCAGGCGCCGAAACGTGTTTGGGCGGGTTTGCCAGGCCGGCATAGCTAAGCAGAGACGTGTGCCGGGTGTAAGCTGCGGGCGGATGTTGCGGAGAAACTTGGTTAAAATGGCGTTAACATCACTGACGGTTTGTTCCAGTGTGGCTCGGTCAGGTACTTCTGTAAAAGGGCGACCAAGATAGGTTTCGCCGGCGATAAAGGTGGGACGAGGTTCCCAGCGGTGGGTGGTAGCGTCACCAACTTCTATTTTCCACGTTTCGTGTTCCAGTTTTAGGTTTTGGGCCGACAGCCATTCAAGGTTAGCCTGGGAGTAGGCAATCATACGAGGCTCGAGGTCGGTGCCGTAGACGTTGTAGCCCATCAGAAGCGCTTCTTGGAGTACAACACCGGTACCACAAAAAGGGTCGATGATGGTCAGTGGTGTTTGGCCTGGGTTGCTGCCAACTGCCAGATTGATGATAGTTTGGGCGAGCTTGGGCGGCAACATGCCAACACGTGCATCTCGTTTGGGGCGTGCCCGGTCGCGCAAAGTGTAGCTATCGATGTCCTGAACAGCTACGGTGCGAGCAACGATAGTTTGCTGACCAGTGTTGATGAGCAGTAACTCGGCGCCATTTTCGTTAGCCAAGTGGCTATGAAAGACCTGTGCGGTGCTTAGTTCAGGCGTAGTGTTGGGCACGGTTCGGACTGAGCCATCGTGTCGAGTGCGGATGACTTTTTTAAGCGTTAGCCCTAGAGCATTCAGCTTGGCCGGTGACATATCAACACCAATCGAAGACAATCCCAGGTGAAACTTACCAGATTTAGGAAGTAGAAATGCGGGGGAACGAACGATTCCAAGTAACGCCTTCTCGATTTGTTTTTGGTTACTCGAGGTAACGGTTGCAAGGATAGTGGCTAGCTTGGTACTCCCACCTAAGCGGGCAAAATCAATAGCGTCTGCGGGCAGACCAATGCCGGCCACACCATGGGCCGTCGCTTGGACCAAAGGCCCATACATACTCTCAAGCTCAGCGAGTCCCAAGACTGGCTGTCGACCCAAAATACATACCGATTGAATCATATAGTAAGTGTACAATATAATATAAAAAAATAATAATAGACAAAAATGCAAAAGTAGTGTAAAATATAAATATTCTTAAGTAAGGAGAATGTGAAAATATGCGTATCGCAAAAGAGTTCTTAGGGGTTGGGATGGCAGGTGCACTTTTGCTGTCAGGCTGCGCCGCTCAAGAAATTAACCCCCAAATACTGTCAAACCAAGAATCAACTGCCCAACCAACTAATGAGGTACGGGCTTCACAGCAGGCTCCTGGTGGCGAGCAAACGCCCAGTGCTTCGGCCGGTGTGCCTTCGACTCTGGTGGTTCCAACCGAATCGCCCTTGCCATACCCAAAAAGCAACGTAGTTCCTGTAGATACACCAGTGCGTATTAAGAGGACTGGTCTTTTTTGCCGCATAAGTGACATCGAATCAACTCCTCGTAACCTAAAGTATAGAAGCCCAACCCAGCCCGAACTCGATGCCAGGACAGCTCAGACGGCGCGGGCATGTGATGCCTTTGTTCAAACAGCGCCAAAAGAATTATTGTTTCAAGAGGGTTGCTATCAAAATCAAAATGGTAAATGGGTTGCATTTGAAGGGAGTGTACCGCTGAGATCTACTTCAGTAGAAGTAAACCAAGGGCCGAATGAATCCCCCAAACAGCTTGGACTGATTTGTTTATCGACAGCGAATAGCCCTATCACTGCGTATGATGCTAGTGTGTCGACGGACATTATTCCACAGTAGTTTTTGCACCCTCACACCGCAGGGGTATAATAAAATCCATGACGTCACCGATAGGTTTATGGATGAAGCAGCACTGGAAGCTGCTACTTAACATACTCACCATTCTCGCGCTGATCGTGCTGGTATATGCAATTCGTGACCAGTTTAAGACGACATTTGAAAATTTGTTCAAAGTGAATGCCTGGGCATTATTGCTGATGATACCAGCGCAATTTCTGAACTATGATGCCCAGACGAGGCTATACAAAAGCCTCTTTTCGATAGTAGGCAACCGCCTGAGCTACCGGTCACTCTTTCGGAGCACACTGGAGCTTAACTTTGTGAACCATGTGTTTCCAAGCGGTGGCATAACGGGTATTTCTTATTGGGGGCTTCGCATGAAAGGCGCCAATATTACGAGCAGCAAGGCCGCAGCGGTGCAGCTTCTTAAGTTAGTGCTGCTGTTTTTATCGTTTGAGTTTTTGATAGTGCTGGCAGTGTTTGCCCTGGCCGTGCAGGGGCACATGAGCAGCGTTATTTTGGTGCTGGCTACGATACTCGTCACCGCAGTCGTGATGGTGACAGCCGGGTTTGGGTTTATTATTGGTAGCAAACAGCGCATTGCTGGGTTTTTTACCTACATGAGTAGTGCTCTTAACAAGTTAGTTCGTATTGTGCGGCCAAACGTTCATGAAGCAATTCAGGTCGACAAGGTCCGGCTGCTATTTGAAGACCTGCACGACAACTATGTACTCCTCAGCAAAGACTGGCGACTACTTAGGCGGCCAATGCTGTGGGCGCTCCTGGCTAATGTTTGGGAAATTATGACGATTTATGTGGTGTATATTGCATTTGGTGAATGGGTCAATATAGGCGCTGTGATACTGGCCTATGCAGTGGCAAATTTTGCGGGACTGGTGAGCGTGCTGCCGGGCGGGGTAGGAATATATGAAGGGCTCATGACATTGGTGCTTTCGGCGACAGGGGTTCCGTCTCGTCTGAGCTTACCAGTGACAATAATGTACCGAGTGCTCAATACCATTATCCAAGTTCCACCGGGCTACTATTATTATCACCAAAACCTTCGCCAAAAACCAGTTCCGCCAGCTGCACCTAAGGGACTGAGTTAATGGAAAGAATTATTTACGGCGTTTCTGATTTTGTAGCGTTTATCAACCAAACGATTGAGTTTGCTTACCCTGTGGTCGAGATTGAGGGTGAGCTCAGTAATATTAAGACAAGTCAAGACAAATGGGTTTACTTTGACCTTAAGGACGCCGAAGCTTCGGTGCGCTGTTTTGGAATGATGTATATGCTGCCAGGACCGCTCGAAGATGGCATGAGGGTACGTATAGTAGGGGCGCCGAAGCTGCACCCACGTTTTGGTTTTAGCATTAACTGCCAGTCTGTACATCTGTTAGGTGAGGGGGCGCTTCGCAAGGCAGCCGAGCTGTTGGCCGCAAAACTTGACAAGGAGGGATTGTTTGACCAGGCTCGTAAACGACCGCTGCCGCATCCACCCAAGCGAATAGCGCTCATTACCGCTGCCACTTCTGCCGCCTACGCCGATTTTATTAAGATTGCCAAGGAGCGTTGGGTTGGTCTGACGATTGATTTTTATAATGTGCTGGTGCAGGGTGATGCCTCAGCCGAACAAGTGGTGAGTGCAGTCGAAACTGCCAACAAACAAGCAGAAGTTGCTGACGTAGTAGTAGTGATACGCGGCGGAGGCAGCGCCGAAGATCTGGCATCGTTTAATGACGAACGGGTGGTGCGGGCAGTCGCAGCCAGTCGTATTCCGACGTTAGTAGCTATCGGCCACGAGATTGATGTATCCCTCGCTGAGCTAGCGGCCGATGTACGGGCAAGCACGCCGAGTAATGCTGCCGAATTGCTGCTTCCAGACAAGAAGCGCGAGCTGCAAGACCTCTCTACTATGTCACGCCAACTTGACCAGCTAGCGCAAGGAGTAATAACAGCTAAAAAAAGACAAATAGTACATACCGCTATGCTGCTTGATGAGGGACTACGGCAATGTTACAGTCGGGCTGCCGCAAAGTTAGCTGCGCTTAACAACATACTGACAGCACTTGACCCCGAACGGCCACTTGCTCTGGGCTATGCTCTTGTTCTGCAGGGTGGTAGGGTGCTACGTTCGGTAGAGCAGTTAGCGCCGCAGCAATTATTCCAAGTAAAACTATCAGATGGAAATATAGAATCCCAGGTGAAATCAATCGAACGTAAGATATCAAAAATAACCGAGGAGTAACACATGAAAACCACAGATAATACCTTTGATTATGCCAAATCCATCCAAGAGCTGGAGAACATAGTTTCTGAACTCCAGGACGAAGCCATAGACCTGGATAGAGCCATGGTGCTCCACGAGCAAGGCAAAAAACTGATTGAAAAAGCGGAGCAGTTTCTGCGTACTGCCGAAAATGACATTCGTCAAAAGATTGATAGCTAGGTATGCTACTGCTCAGTTTGCTACTGGCTGGAGTCTGCTTTGCGGGAGTACTGCTGGTGGGGGCACCGTATTTACCGACTCTGAAGCCGCAGATTACTGCAGCACTTGATTTGCTTGATTTGCAACCGGGACAAACCTTGCTTGAACTCGGTAGTGGTGACGGTGCAGTGCTCCTAGCTGCTGCCCAGAGAGGCCTACAGGTGGTCGGCATCGAACTGAATCCATTGCTCGTTATTGTGGCACGGGTGCGAACCTGGCGTTATCGCAAACAAGTAAGAATAATATGGGGGAGCTTTTGGCATGAATCATGGCCGGCATGTGACGGAGTATTTGTGTTTTTGCTTGACCGTTTTATGCCCAAACTTGATGAGCGTATGCAGGAAATTGGCAGTCCACTTGTGTCGGTTGCGTTTCGAATACCGAATAGGCAAGCTATTCGCGAGCAAGATGGGGTGTTTCGCTACGATTATGCCCCAAAGGATCGTTAACGCTTGCGTTTATTGGTCTCTGTACAGTACCATATGAGCAGTATGCAAAAATCATTGTTTAACCAACAGGGATCGCTCGCGGTAATTGGTGGCTTTGTTGTAATGGGATTGGCCTTGATTGGGCTGATTATTTTTGGTGCTTGGTCGTTTGGCGAACGAAGCACATACAAGAGTAAGTCCGATCAACTGGTCGCGACTGCAGTCGCAGAGAACACTAAAAAGGTTCAGGCTGAGGAAGCAGTGAAGTATGCTGAAGCTGCTAAGAACCCCCTTAAAACATATGTTGGCCCAGATGCGTACGGAAGCGTACGTATGGAGTTTCCAAAAACATGGAGTGCCTATAATCAGGGTATTCCCAACGGAGCAACCCCAGTTGATGTGTTTTTAAATCCAGATATAGTACCACCAGTTAACGCACAAGATGCAACTTTTGCTCTGCGCGTACAGGTGCTGGCATCGACGTATAGCTCGGTGTTGGGGCAGTATACTGCCCAGCAACGTACCGGTAAGGTCACAGTGGCCCCGTTTCGATTGACGGCAGTACCCTCGGTGGTTGGTTCACGAGTGGACGGCCAAATTACCCCCAAAAAACAAGGTAGTGTTATTATTTTGCCACTGCGAGATAAAACCCTCAAAGTATGGACAGAGTCCGAGACATTTATGAATGATTTTAACAACATTATTTTGCCCAAGCTTTCGTTTGTACCATAGATTCGTGGTTCTAAACCCTATATACTAAAGCGCAGTATTAAGGGTGGCAGAGCGGGGGTACATGGCGTACAGAATCACTGATGGGGACGGATCGGCTGAACAAAGACTGTTTTTGAGCCTGGCCGAACAACTACATGTATCGTTTTTGCAGCTCACAAAGCTTCAGGAGCTTGACGTTACGACCAAAAGTAAACAGTCTGATGCTGCTAGCGCCATTACTCGTACAGCCATGCAGCTCACCGAGAGTTATATGCTAAGCTTACGGCTACGCTCCTCAACAGATGTGCTCGTCGTTGAGCCGGTGAGCATACTTTCAGTTCTCAGGGAGGCGGCGGATGAGCTTCAGCCATTTGCAAAACTGCTTGGTGTACAATTGACATTTGATTTTTATAAAGAGCTTGGACCAATTATGACCGATCGGTCAGTACTAAAAGCAGCTTTTATGAGCCTTGGGCAAGTACTTTTAATGGCAGAGTCACAGTCAGATACGCCAGCGCCAGTGGTGCTGGTTGCAAAACGTAGTCGCTACGGTATTACGGCTGGCTTGTATGGGTTGCATAATGCTCTGAATGTTTCGGCTTTTCGACGAGCTCGGCAATTACAAGGGCGGGCAGCCCAGCCTGTGCAATCGCTATTGGGTGGCCCCGCAGCTGGGGTGTTTGTAGCCGAAAGTCTATTTGAAACAGTGGCGTGCCGGTTATTTGTATCTCAAAACCGGAACCTTAAAGGATTGGCAGTGACACTGACTCCGTGCTATCAACTGCGATTGGTCTAGCTGATGTCACTACGAGTATTATTGCTAGAGCCCGATGTTATTTTGGCAAGAGCCTACGCCCGTGCTCTCCGCAAACGGGGTGCTGCCGTTGAGAGTGTTCGCACTGCTCAGGCGGCGATTGCCGCGGCCGATACCAAGACGCCTGACGTTATCGTAGTGGAACTACAAATACCAATGCACAATGGTGTTGAGTTTTTGTACGAATGCAAGAGTTATGCCGAGTGGCTCAATATTCCTGTCGTTATACATACGGTGCTGGCTGCAGAAGAGCTGGCGGTCGTGCGAGAAGTGAGTGAGCAACTGGGCGTGAGAGCCGTGTTGCACAAAGCACATACCTCGATTGATGAGTTTTGCAACGTTGTACTTGACGCAAGGACTGCACGTCCGTTATGAAGCAGATAACAACCCGTGCGATTGTACTGAGTCGTGTTACGTATGGTGAAGCTGACAGAATTATTACGATTATTACTCCCAAGCACGGCAAAATTGGACTCGTCGCCAAAGGAGTTCGTAAGGTAAAAAGCAAGCTAGCTGGTGGTATAGAGCTATTTGCTATCAACGAAATGACCTATATTGCTAGCAAAAGTGGTTTGAGTCGATTGGTCTCGACGCGTTTGCAGACAGAGCACCACGAAATACTACAAAACATCGACCGTACTATGTATGGCTATGAAGTGCTCAAAATAGTGAACACCCTGACAGAGGACTCTGTAGATGAAACGTACTTTCACTTTCTAGCAACGGCGTTGGCGGCGCTAGCAGACAGACAGCTTCCGCTTATACTAGTCAAGCTGTGGTTTGATGCTACATTGCTGCGACTCTCTGGTATGACGCCCAATTTAACGACAGCGACGATTGGCGAAAAGCTGCAAGCTGATGTACGGTATAGCTTTGTTCTTGAGGCAATGGGCTTTGAACCAGCCAGCGAGGGCAACTATACGGCCGAAACAATTAAGTGGTTGCGACTAGTCTTTGTGACGGACACGCCAAAACAGCTCCTTCGTGTTGTTGGGCACGGCGACCTAGCCGAGCAGACAGCACCGCTCTTGCTTGCTATGCGACATGAGCACCTGCGCATCTAATCGAAATATCTACAGAGGTAGATTTTATGGTTTTAACCCAGTATAGTAGGAGTATGACGCAAAATACCATCCCACCGACAGTACAACTTGATGATATCGTTAGCCTTTGCAAGCGCCGTGGATTTATTTTTCAGGGAAGTGAAGTATACGGCGGTTTGGCTGGAACATGGGACTACGGCCCCTTGGGCGTGCAACTAAAGCGCAATATCATGCAGTTGTGGTGGAAAATGTTTGTTGACGACCTTGACGGTATGTATGGGGTTGATGCAGCCATACTTATGAACCAAAAAGTTTGGCAGGCAAGTGGCCATGTGGACACCTTTACCGATCCGCTCGTCGAATGTGCCAACTGCAAAGGACGCTTTCGTGCCGATAAACTTACCGACCCAAACAAGTGTCCAACCTGCGGAAAGACGAATACTTTTGGTGAGGCAAGGGCCTTTAATATGATGTTTCAAACTTCGGTCGGTCCGATTGCTGATGAAAAAAGCATATCGTACCTTCGACCCGAAACCGCTCAGGGTATCTTTACCAACTTTAAGAATATAGTCGATACTTTTTACCCAGATGTGCCATTTGGTATTGCTCAGCAGGGCAAGGCATTCCGTAATGAGATTAGCCCTCGTGATTTTGTGTTTCGTAGCCGTGAATTTGAGCAAATGGAAATTGAATATTTTGTTCACCCAGACTGTTGGCAAGAAAGCTTTGAAATGTGGATAGAGCTGTGCAGAAAGTGGTTTAACTTGCTGGGGCTTCCGCTAGAGAGTGTTCATGAGCTTGAAGTGCTAGAAACAGACCGGGCGCACTATAGCAAACGTACCATCGACTTTGAATACGATTACCCAATTGGTCGCGAAGAGCTGATGGGGCTTGCCTATCGCACCGATTTTGACCTTGCCAACATTCAACGTGTTAGTGGCAAGAGTATGGAATATCGGCCCAAGGATGGGTCGGCTAGCTTTGTGCCGCATGTCATTGAGCCAAGTTTTGGATTAGAACGGGCATTTATGGCCGTGCTATGTGCTGCCTATCGTAGTGACGAGCAAAACGGTGAAAAGCGTATCTATCTTGCCTTGCCTGAACATTTAGCACCAGTGAAATATTGTGTATCACCGTTGCTCAAGAACAAGCCAGAGTTGGTGGCAAAAGCTCGTGAGGTTTATGCGCAGCTGAAGCAGAAGTACGGCAACATTATATGGGATGACAATGGTAATATTGGTAAGCGCTATCGTCGGCAGGACGAAATCGGTACGCCATACTGCGTGGTAATAGACTTTGATACGCTCGAGGACGACACCGTCACCGTGCGTGACCGCGACACAACCGAGCAAAAACGCGTTGCAATAAGTGAGTTGATTAGCTAGAACATCCGCAATAAAACATAATAATATCGTAATGTTCCGTGATATGTACTAGGACGCAGCTATGACATTTACCACGATTCAAAAAACCATCAAAATCGGCACCAGCGCAGGATTGACTATCCCTGCGAAGGAGTATAAACGACTTGGCTTAAAGATTGGTGACTCAATTAAAATAACCTTTGAGCCTGTGCATGCAACCGAGGACACCCTCGTGGCAGAATATAATAATTTCAAGAGCCACTATGGGGAAACTCTGAAGAACCTAGCTAATCGGTAATGAAGTACCTTACCGCTGAAGAAATACTTCGATTGCATTTTTATTATTATCAAAGATTATGTCGTTCTCACGGGGTAAGAGACCACGACAGGCTGTATTGGGTTGTCGATGCTCCTAAGCAGCCAGTATTTGGCGTCAAGCAATACGTCGGTGTACTTCAAAAGGCTGCGGTGTATATCAGAAATATAATTGGCGATTATCCCTTCGCGGACGGGAACAAGCGTACCGGAATAACAGTATCGGCCGTTTTCTTAATGCGTAATGGGTGGAATATATCCGCTGATACTAAACACCTGGAGGATTTTGCAGTAGAGGTTGCGGTGAAAAATCTCGATGTCGAGGTCATCGCTGCATGGCTCGAAACACACACAATCAAAATGTAGGTAGTTAACTATCGAACAGGTAGGTCATAGACATCACAGCCAAGAACACTTGCGAGACGATCAAGTTGTTGAAACTTACCAAATTTTACCTCGCTCCCATCTACGTCATAGAGCCGATAGTAGTGATTAAAGAACCGTGTTTCGCCTCGAAACGTTTTGGCAGTCGTTGGTCTGTTGATACGCTTTATATACCAACCCGGCTCAAGGGCATCAATGATACGCTTGAGCTTGGCATAGTGATTGAAGGCCATGGGTGCACGTGGCGCTATTTAAACAAACCGGCCAGTTTATCTTGGAGATCGGTGAGGCCACTGTTTTTGATATCGTCTAGGTTGATTTTGCCGTCGTCGTTTTGGTCCGCCAAGCCTTTGAGCTTCCCGATAACATCCTGAGGCAATCCCTTTTCCTTGAGAGAGTCGATGTCCTCTTTGCTCAGCTTGCCGTCACTGTTTAAATCTGCTTTGGCTTTTAGGTCGTCAAAAATGCTCATCACACCTCCTTGATTAATCGTTTGTAATAATCATAGCAAACGAACTGGGGCAGTAATGTTAATATTCTCACAATTGCTCTTTAAGTATTCCAGGTAAAAATAAAATTTTTTTAAGGTGTAATAAAAAAATCCCAAGTAAAAATAAGTACATATACCTTAGCCAAGGTATACTATAAGCATGTTCAGAAAACAAAGTCGAGGAACTGACAAAAAAACTCATTCTGGGGCAAAGTTCTTACTGTGTATGATTATTGCCGCAGGAGCAATAGTGCTTTGGGGGCCCAGTATCTATGCCAACTACACTACTCGACAGATACGATACAACGGCGAAAAAGTGCCAACCGTACAGCTGCCTAAACGTGATACGGCGATTGTTTTTGGAGCTGCCCTTAAGGACAAAGGCACAAACCCGAGCGCGTTTTTGCTTATTAGGGTAAAAGCAGCAGTGGCATTGTACGAGGCGGGGCGGGTGAATCGCATCCTTATGAGCGGTGATGGGCGACAACCCAATCATGACGAACCCTACATCATGCAGCGTGAGGCAATAAAGCTTGGTGTGCCGGCAGAGGCAATCATGATGGATAAGTTTGGATTTGATACCTACGACTCTTGCTACCGCGCGAGACACGTCCGGGAGATAACGAGTGCGATTGTAGTAACACAGGGATATCATTTGCCGCGCGCAGTTATGACTTGTCAAAAAAATGGTATCGATACTATTGGACTTGACGCCCCGACGCGTATCAGCACCCGAAATATGGGGTGGTATATGCTTCGGGAATGGCTTTCTACTGACAAACTTTTTATGCAATTGGCACTCCGGAAGTTGTAGATACTGTAAAAGTGTTCCAATGTGTAATCGTTACCTGCTACAATAGCGAAATAAGAGGAGAAAAAATGCCAAAAAACACCACCGAAAGACGAGGATTCCTGCAACGATTTACAAACTATTTTTTTGAACGCAAAGTACTTACCGCAGTACTTGCTACTGCTTTGGTTGGGTATGGAATACTCAGCTATACAGTACTCTTAAAACGTGACGGGTTTCCAGCTATTAATGTGCCTTATGCTGTTGCTCAGGGCACCTATGCGGTCAATGACCCCTCGAAAGTGGATGCAGCCGTTGCCAAACCACTCAGCAACTATTTACTAACTCGACCAGAAGTAAAATCGGTCAAAGCCACCAGTGAGGCCAATTTTATGGTGGTAATTGTACAATACAACGAGGGTGTTGATAGCGAAAAGGTAAGTGCAGATATAACAAAAACGATTCAGGCAAAAGCTATACTTCCTAGCGCTGCCCAATTACAGATTGACCCGGCAAAGTTTGGATATACCAATCGAGGTGATGATGCAGTAGTTTCTTTGTATAGTCAAGATGCGACCATGGTTTCGGCGCAAGCTCTTATGAAGAAAGCGCATGAGTTGAGCAAAAAGTTTGCGATGCAAAAAAGTCCAACGATTGCTTCTATTGCCCCTGTAGAACAATTTGCTGAAGCCAAGAACCCAGTTGATGGATCGTCTGTGACGATTCAGCAATCTTACGAAACACTCGGACAGCGAGTTGGGGGTACAACAACATTTGACCCGGCCGTATCAATAGGTTTTAAAGCCGTCCAGGGGGCAGATAAATTAGCTTTTGACGCCGATGTTCAAAAACTAGTTGATGCCTACAACACTAGCAACGACGGGAGATACAAGACATTGTTGACAGCTAGTTATGGTCCAGGCATTCGACAACAGATTAGTGAGCTTCAAAAATCACTACTAGAGGGTTTGCTTGCCGTGCTTGTGATTGCCGCCGTGGTGATTGCGGTTCGAGCTTCGCTCATAACTGTCTTGTCTATGGTAAGCGTGATTGCGGTTACTCTGGGTGTCTTGCAGGTAATTGGCTACACGCTTAATACAATTACACTCTTTAGCCTCATTCTTGGTCTGAGTCTTATTGTTGACGATACTATCATTATGGTAGAGGCGCTTGATGCGCAGCGCCGTAAAAATACAAATCGACAAAAGATAGTTTCAACTGCTGTGAAAAAGGTTGGAGGTGCTATGATAGCCGCAACTTCAACTGCTGCACTGAGTTTTGCTCCACTACTGTTTGTTGGTGGTGTAATGGGTGATTTTATTAAAGCGATACCTGTAACGATTATCTCGGCACTACTTGTGAGCCTGTTAGTTGCGCTCGTTATTATTCCATTTTTGGCTCGTTACATACTCCTTGGTAAAGGGCAGTTAGGATCACATACCAAAGCCGAACTGGCAGCAGCCTACGAGGCAAAGGTTGCTCGCTTTGTATCGGCCCCAATGCTGTGGGCCCAACATAGCCGCAAAAAACTGGTACTGGTGTGTACCGCTGCCTTGCTTATTAGTATAGCGTTTATTGGTGCGGCCGGTAGCATTGGGTCGAAGGTGAAATTTAATATTTTTCCATCTTCAAAAGATTCAAATATTATGTCAGTAATGATGCGGTTTCCGGCTGGAACGGACTTAGCTGGTGCGCAAAAAATCACCGATAAGGCTAACAAAATATTGTCACGCGAAATCGGAGATAGTTTTGTTAAAAGCTCGTACTACGGCTCGGCCAATGCGCAGAGCGCCTCGATGTACATTGACCTAACAGATTACAAAGATCGCAAAATTACCTCAGTTGAACTAAAACAAAAAGTTGATAAGGCATTCGAGCAGTTTAATCAGGCTGCTGTTACGACAAGTGTATCTGACGTTGGGCCGCCACCGGCTGGGGTTGAGGTGCAGATAGCTGCTGATGACAACCGCCCTGGTGCTGTACTGCTTGCCAAAGACATCGCACAGTATTTACAGAATAACCCTATCAAACGTGTCGATGGCAGTGTGATTCGATTTGCCTCGGTTACGGCTGAAGATAATAAAAACTATCAACGTGCAGACGGTAAATCATATGTCGCAACCACGGCAGCATTTGAGGACACCGATACCAGTGCATTGATTGTGCTTACCCAAGACGCCATTAAGAAACAGTTCAATGCCAAAAAAATCGCTTCATATGGTCTTGCCAAGGATGCGCTCCAGTTTGATTTAGGCCAAGAAGCAGAGAACCAGGATAGCTTTAAAACAATGGTGCTAGCCTTTCCAGCGCTACTACTAGCTATTTATGTGTTGCTTGCTGTGCAATTCCGCAGCTTATTGCAGCCGCTGTTAATATTTATGGCTATCCCTTTCAGTCTTTTTGGCGTAACACTTGGTCTGTGGCTAAGTGATAATCCATTCAGCTTCTTTGCAATGCTTGGATTCTTTGCCTTAATTGGGCTCAGTATTAAGAACACAATACTTTTGACTGACTATGCCAATCAGGCAAGACGAGCTGGAATGAACCCAGTTGATGCGGCTCATGAAGCAGTGGCCGAACGTTTTCGACCACTTATTGCAACAAGCTTGACAGCAGTTGTTTCGCTAGTGCCGCTTGCCATGAGCAGTCCCTTTTGGCAGGGGCTAGCAGTAGTGCTGATGTGTGGACTTCTAAGCAGCACCTTCTTGGTAATTACTGTCTTCCCGTACTTCTATCTTGTCGGTGAATACCTGAGAGGCATAACACGACGCAGTTGGCATAGGTTGAGGAGTCATGGCAAATAACGGCGCCTGGGAGGTGTTCAAACGTGTCCTGCAGGGAAAGCCAGCTTTTGAGGTTGATAAGACGGCTCAAAAATCACCTGAATCAGATAATCATGTGGCTGCAGCACACGCCGATAATCTATACATAGAACAGTCAGGCAAAAAGATTTATCCCGTTGTGCGAGTGACGCACTGCAACATGCATATGTCTGGTGAGCATGCACAGCTTTGGGCGGATATTCACAATGAGTCTCCCTTTGAAGTTGAGCTCGATAGTATTACACTCCTAGGGGCTAAGACAGAACTAGACTATCCGTTGCGACCTCATAGCTCAAGAGAGTTTAAAATATGGGAAGGGCATGTACTACATCAAGACCCGCAGGGTGTGGCTGAGCTTCGCTATAAGATTATAGATAACACTGATTATTTTATG